>Ga0055584_100004775_pt1 | contig 13260 bp, 11 predicted proteins | sample OSDHelmetaG_FD_58716 | JGI IMG/M metagenome (GOLD analysis project Ga0055584, IMG submission 58716) | Pelagic marine sediment microbial communities from the LTER site Helgoland, North Sea, for post-phytoplankton bloom and carbon turnover... | ecosystem: Environmental > Aquatic > Marine >... | reverse complement strand
CCATTTGCAATATTGGCAACGGAATAAAGCAAAATAGAACCGAACAAAACCGACTTGCGCCCGTAACGATCCCCGAACACACCCCACAATAACCCACCAATCAATAATCCGGCCATCTGCACATTCAGCAACATGATACCGGAAGACAGCAATTCATCACCCGCCAGCCCAAGATCTTTCAGGCTTTGCACCCGCACAATGCTGAACAACAACAAATCAAAAATATCGACAAAGTACCCCAGTGCCGCGACGATAATCGTCAGCAGCGTTGCCCGCCCTATATTTTCCTGTTCCAGAAGCTTGCCAATACCCATGTCGGTTTCCTTATGCCTGCTATATATCTGTGCGTGTTATCACGCTTACTATAAGGGTGTCTTATGCAGGGCAACAACCGTCTTGATTATGTGGACCAAAGAAGTTCTGGAAATTCTGAGGCGTGCATGCTAAAACCACCCTATGCCAGAAAACACCAAGATCGATTACGAGCTTCTGCCCGCGCCCGCGCAACCAGCACGGAGCCTTGCCGTTATGTTTCATGGCACAGGCCAAACACCGGAGCATATTCTGCCGCATGCGCGCGATCTTCATACGGACATGCCGCATACAGATATCATCTGCCCGCTGGGGCCTGCCATATTTACATCACGCAAGCTGGGTATTCGCGCCGATCAAAAACTGCGCACATGGGTCAAGCATGACAGCTTGCAGGAACGCACACGATTTTTTTTGCGCGGCACGTTTAATCGCCTAGGCCTTCTGAATGACCTCAATAACTTTATTGATGCAGAATTACAAAACAGAAACCTTTCACGGGAAAATCTGGGACTATTAGGATTTTCACTCGGCGGCAGCATTGCTCTGCTGACCGCCTTTTCTCACAAAACAGGTCCTGCTGCCGTTGCCGCACATTCTGCCATGCTTTTTCCTTATCACTACACAAAATCAACACCGCCAACTCTGTGGATCATGGGCGATCAGGACAAGCGCTATGACATTTTAAAAAAGTTAGAAACAAAACGACGCACAGGACTTCTCAGCCAGTATTTCAATTACTACCACGCAGCCAGCATCAAACGCCTTGAAAAAGACAGTATTCCTGTGGAAATACAAATCATTAAGGGGTTGGATCATGACATGAGTCCTGAATCAATGCACTATACTGCTATGTTTTTAAAACGACACTTGGAGAGATAAAATATCATGACACAAAAATATGAATACAAAGTTGCAATATACCGTGAGCCACTGCTTGGTTCTATTTTCCTTGGCGGATCACGCGTAGACCCCGAACGCTATACGAAATTCCTGAACAGCAACGCTGCAGACGGATGGGAAGTTGTTACCATGGAACGTGAACTGCGCCGCGAATTATTGTTCTTTAAACGGGAAGCCTTTTTAACCGTTATGAAACGAGAGGTTTAAAAAAAATGATCCACGGAAAGATCATGATGATCGCTTTGTTGCTGACCGGTGCCTTTGCGGCTGCGCTAGCTATCGCGCAAATGTGGTGGCATCCCTTGGCATGGGATCTGTTTACCAAGAGCCTAATTACGCTTTTGATCGTCGGAACCATTATTTCATTCCTGGTTGCTGTGGATTACGACCTGCCCGGCAGCCGTAAGAAATTTATGCTCGGCCTGCTCGTGCTGCTGGCCCTGTCGGGAGGCGGACTGATTATCGCACAGATGTGGTGGCATATATTGGCGCTGGCCCTGTTCGGCAAGGTTATTGTGACAATGGTCATTATCACCATTCTGCTCGCTTTCGTTATGGCCGTATCAGAGGATTTGGGGGCCAACAAAAAGCTTAAGGATCAGAAGTACATAGACTGAACGCTCTGCACCGTCGCTATACATAAATAGAATTATATGAAAAAATGAAGATATGGCGATAATCTGATTGAAACGAACGGCAATGCTTGTTAGTTATACCCCCTGTGGAGACGTGGCCGAGTGGCTTAAGGCAACGGTTTGCTAAATCGTCATACGGGTTAAACCGTATCGAGGGTTCGAATCCCTCCGTCTCCGCCATTTAATCTGCCCGTAGATATCTTCATGAAAAAGTTAAGCGCTACAGCACTACGCTTTGTCTTGCGCATACATCAAAGAAAGATATTTTTCACCACGGTCACAAAGCAATGTCAGAACATTCTTTATAGAAGGATCATCCTGTTTAATTTTTTGCGCTGCCCAGAAATTAGCGCCGGAGCTTGGCCCCACAAAAAGACCGCGCGTTGCTGTTAACTGCCGCGCCGCATCCACAGCAACACGACTATCGACACTGATTACACCATCAACAATATTTTTATGGCGCGCATAAATCGTTGGCACAAACCCGTCCGAGATACCCTCTATTTCATGGTCAGCAACAATGCAGCATTCCAGCGTCCGTGATTCCGTTGGTTCCATCGCAAAAATCTTGATGTCCGGGTTATGCCACTGGCGTAATGCCTGACCGATACCAATCAAAGTACCGCCCGTACCGACACCTTGCACGATGGCATCAATCTTTAATCCTGTCGCATCAAGCTGCGCAATAATTTCACGGCCCAGCCATTCACGGTTTTCATCCACGTTCCATTCATTGTCGAATTGAGCCGGGCAATAAAAGCCGGGCTGTTTCCCCAGCCTGATCGCTTCTGAACGCGCATCATTCACTTGAAAATGTCCAATAAATTTTATATCAGCACCAAAGCCGCGCGAAATCTGCACACGTTCGTTGGTATAGCCCTCTGGCATGATAACCAGCATCTTATAGCCTTTTACAGCCGCAATCATAGACAGGGCATTACCGGTGTTACCGCTGGTGGCCTCAACAATCGTATCACCAGGTTTGAGCAGTCCTTCAGCCTCCGCCTTTTCAATCATGTAATTGGCCATGCGCGCTTTGATCGAACCAGATGGGTTCAGAAATTCTGCCTTCGCATAAATGCCCTCCCCCATATCAAGGAGCGGTGTATTGCCGATACTCTCCAGAATACTCGTGCTGGCGCCTTTTAATTCTTTACTCACAGCTGCGGATGCACTGGTCATGGCGTTTTACCCTCTGCCTTTCATTTTCCCTAACGGAAGCTCAATTGCCTAGATGAAGATACATTATTAAAAGCGCCCGGAAGAATGTCAATAACTCGAAGGTGATATGTCATTCTAGCGCCTTCTTCTCAAGGGCCTGTATTATTTTCCCGAAAAAGAGTGTGCATAATACATGAGCCTGTGCAGCAATTTTTGCACTTTACTAATATTTTTTCACCTGATACCTAGACATAGTCACGGAAATTGAAAATCGAATCGGTGCTACGTTGTGGTACCTAAAAAATGATTGCCTATCATGTGCGTTGGGGAGAAACATGAGCACTGAGAAACCTGCAATAGCTGATGGGGATACGCTGGAAAAAGTGTACCCGCAAGGAACGCGCTGGGATATCGACATTCCGCACATCGATCTCGTGCGCCTGCTTGATGAAGCTGTTGTAAAGTTTGGCGACCGCCCCGCTATGGATTTCTTCGGCAAAAAAATCACTTACCAGAAAATGGGAAATCTGGTGAGCCGTGCGGCAAAGGGGCTGCAGGATATGGGTGTTGGCAAGGACACAAAAATAGGTCTCTTTATGCCGAACACACCTTTCTACCCCATTATGTTTTTTGCAGCGCTACGCGTTGGCGCAACGGTTGTCAATTTTAGCTCTCTATATACAAAAGACGAGTTGCATAAACAAATCGAAGACAGCAACACCACAATCATGGTGACAACCAACTTAAAAGAATTCTATGACAAGACTGCCTCACTGCGTGATGAAGGCATGCTGGATCAGATTATCCGCTGTGATATGGCCGACGTTATGCCATGGTGGGTCGTCCCCGGATTCTTCTATCTTGAAAAAGACAAGATTATTAATCAAGAAAATGACAACACACCCCGTGATACCAAAGAAAAGTTTCAAAAAAGAAAAGTGAGCTCATATTTCTTCGATCAGCTTGCACACAAAGCACCGAAGACACAGCCGGGCGCTCCCGGTTGGGACCCTCTGAAAGGAAAACGGGCAGAACTGCCGACAGTCAACTTCATAGATCTGGTCCTTAATGATGGTTACTACCAACCAACAACACTGGATGCGGATGACATAGCCGTCCTGCAATATACCGGCGGCACATCAGGAATACCAAAAGGTGCCATGCTGACTCATTTCAATCTTGTCGCCAACAGTTACCAGATTGATGAATTTGTAAGCCGTGCCCCCGGCAAAGATGAGGACAAACGTCTGCTTCATATGGGTTCAGAACGCACGATCGCAGCCCTGCCCTACTTCCATGTGTTCGGGATGACTGTTGCCATGATCTCATCTTTCAAGATGGGCGCAGAAGTTTACATCACGCCGAACCCCAAAGATCTGGACAGGGTTATGAAGACTGTAAGCAAAGCAGGCATAACAGTTTTTCCAATGGTGCCTCGCCTTATACAGGCCATTGCCGAAAGCCCCAAAGTAACGCTCCACGATTTTTCTAAACTTGATGCCGTTATTTCCGGCGGCGCCGCTTTGTCCATGCCGGTACATGATGCCTTTATAAAGGAAACCGGTAGACCCGGAATCGTGCAACAAGGCTACGGCCAATCCGAAGCCTCGCCCGTTATCACTACAAACACACCCGCAGCACCCAACCGGCCTGACACTGTTGGCCTGCCGGTCCCACGTACCGAAATTAAAATTATTGACCCGGACAATCCCGATAAAATTTTAAAAACAGGTGAGATCGGGGAAATTTGCGCCAGAGGCCCGCAAGTTATGAAGGGGTATTACAATCGTCCGGAAGAAAGCGACAAGTGCCTGCGGGACGGATGGTTGCGAACCGGTGATATGGGGTGCCTGAATGATGACTACTACCTACAAATCACAGACCGTATGGGACGCATGTATAACGTCAACGGTCACAATGTTTATCCGAACCTGACCGAAGATGCGCTTGAGCTACATCCATCTATCGCAGAGTGCGCCGTCATCAGCCTGCCTGATTCACGATCCGGTTGCGCCGGAAAAGCTATCGTCCGCCTAAAACCCGGAATGGAAGACAGCGTAACAGCAGCACAGATAAAAGATTTCTTGAAAGAAAAAATCAACACCAGCCAAATGCCTAAATATATTGAATTTGTGACGGAAGAACTTCCGAAAACAATGAAGGGGCAAGCGGACTGGAAACTGCTTCAGGATCAGGAGCGCGCGAAGCAAAACAAGAACTCAAATCCAAATACAGATAACAACTCAACACCAACACCAAACTGAACCAGAAAAAGGGGAACTATCATGGGGAATGCAGAAAAAAAAGATTACGCCGTTATCATCGATTACGTACGCACACCGTTTGCAAAAGCATCTGCCACTCAAACAAAAACGGGGACGTTACGCGACTTCATGTCCGAGGAAGAATACAAGGCAAAAGTCGATTCCCTGACAAAGGAAAAAGGGTTAAATGAAGCGGAGGTACATGCCATCCTCAACACGCCGTTCAACACGCCAAAGAAAACAAAAGAAAACAAAGTCGGCAGACTGGCGCACATTGATCCCCACGATATGTTTGTGCCTTTGGTCAATGCACTGATAGAGCGCAACCCTAAAATAAAAATGGATGACATTGAAAACGTCCTTCTTGGTGTTGTGCATCAGGAAGGCGAACAAGGCCTGAATATGGCCCGCAACATTGTCTTGCATAACGACTGCAAGCTACCGATTTCAGTACAAGGTGACTCGGTTGATAAGTTTTGCGCATCATCCATGCGGACAATTTCAATCGCCAAAAACGATATTCTGGCAGGCGAAGCAAAAATTATCATTGCCGGCGGCGTACAGAGCATGAGCCGTATCCCGATGGGCGGTTACAGCAGCTATATCAACCCCGAGGTTTATGATGGTAACTCCAAAGGCTTCATGAACATGGGCATCACAGCCGAGAATTTGAGAAAATTCCAGAACGTGCCGCGCAAGCAACAAGAAGAATTTGCTGTAGAATCTCATAAAAAAGCTGCCGCTGCACAAGAAGCCGGACACTTTAAAGATGAAATCATTCCGATTGACGGGCTGGATCACGACGACAATGTCCGCTCAAACGCCAACGTAGAATCCATGGCAAAGCTAAGGCCTGTTTTTGTAAAGGCAGAAGACGGCGGCACAATCACAGCCGGAACAGCCTCACCACTGACAGACGGGGCATCCGCCGTTTTGATGTCCAGTGAAAGCTATGCCCGGGCAAATGATCTGCCCATCAAAGCTCGCATACTCTCCTATGCTGGTGCCGGTGTATCGGCTGATGTCATGGGCATTGGCCCGGTTGAAGCCTTCAAGAAAGCACTAGAACGTGCCGGACTGACCGCAGACCAGATACAGGCAAAAGAGAGCAACGAAGCTTTCACCCGTCAAACAATAACCTGTGAACTACAAGGCGAAAAAGAAGGACGCGGTACACCTGAAAACATTTTGAATGTTGACGGTGGTGCAACAGCCATTGGTCACCCGCTCGGCGCATCTGGCGCAAGACTGGTTGGCCACCTGGCAAACGTCCTTGAGCGTACGGGACAGCGCTACGGCGCCGCAATGATGTGCGTGGGTGGTGGACAAGGCACCTGTATCATCATTGAAAACCCGAACCACAGCATCGATGCTCCGGCACCGAAACTGTAAGCCAGCCAATTTTACAGGAGGTAATCAATCATGACTAAACAAATTCGTACAGTTACGGTCATCGGCGCAGGCACAATGGGAGGCGGCATTGCCGCACATCTTGCCAATGCGGGTATAAAAGTCCACCTACTCGACCGCGTTCCGGAAGGAGCAGAAGATCGCAACATTCTGGCCAAGGAAAAAGTTGCGAAAATGAAAAAGGTCGTCAATCCTATGAGCGATATTCTCAACGCAGGATTCATGCACCCTTCAAACGCAGACCGCATCACCATCGGCAACAGCGAAGATGATCTAGCGCAAGCCGTGCAGGATTCAGACTGGGTCATCGAAGCTATTCCCGACAAGACGGAATGGAAACAGGCTTTGTTTGAAAAGATAGAGACTCACCTGAAAGAAGGTGCCGTTGTATCGTCCAACACATCTACAATACCGCTTAAGAATCTGGTTCAAGGGCGCTCGGATAGCTTCAAAAAGAACTTCATGATTACGCACTTCTTTAACCCGCCGCGTTTCATGCACTTTTTAGAAACAGTCGTGGGCCCAGAGACATCCAAAGAAACAGCAAAACTTATTGAAGATTTTTGCGATGTAAAACTTGGTAAACATGTCGAGCGCTGCCCTGACACACCTTTGTTTAAAGGCAACCGCATGGGCATGTATGTTGTGACCCGCGCCATGACAGCCGCCATGGAACAAGATATTGGTCCTGAAGAAGTTGATGCCATGCTCAGCAGGCCTTTTGGCATGGGGGATGCCGGTATTTTTGGCATGGTTGATATGGTTGGACTGGGACTGGTGCCCGACCTTGTTAAGAATGCAGCTAACTTATTACAAGATCACGATGCATTTCACAAACTGGATCACAAAAAGGTCAGACACTTTGTTGAAGACCTTATCGATCGCGGCTTTACAGGCCGGGCCGGTGGTGGCGGATTCTTCCGTCCGAAAAAAGATGAGAACGGAAAAACCGTTAAAGACAAAAAAGGAAAAACCATCCTTCAGGTTATCGACTTTGAAACCGGTGAATATCGCGATCAGCGCAGCACAAAGCTGAAAGCCGCACAAAAAGGAAAGATGGGCCCACGCGCCGTTTTGGAACATGGCGATAAATACAGCGACTTCGCCTGGACCGTCGTGCGCGACACTTTGCTCTATGCGCTTGCACGGGTACCGGAAATTTCCAAAAGCATCGAAGGCATCGATGTCTCTATGCGTCATGGCTATAACTGGAAACAGGGGCCTTTTGAACTTCTTGACAAAATCGGCGTTAAGTATTTCACCGAACGTCTTAAAAAAGACGGTATCGAGCCGCCCAAGCTATTGAAAATGATGAACGGGCGCAACTTCTACAGCCATGATAAAAACTGGGAAAAACAAAAATGCGACTTTGATTTCGTCAGAAACTTCACCGTTTACACACCTGTCACAAAACAGGATGGTGTTTTAAATCTGGCAGACATCAAACGAGCAAGTGATCCTGTAGTTACGCACAAATCCGCCAGCACATGGGATATTGGCGACGGTGTCTTGTGTCTGGAATACCATTCTAAAATGAATGCCATGGACCCTTCCATTTTGCACGTCATGAATGAAACCGTAAAAACCATCAATAACAGTAACGGAAAATACAAGGCGATGGTTATTTACAATGACGCCAAAAACTTTTCTCTGGGTGCTAACTTAAAACTGATTGAAGTTTTCAAACAAGCCGCCGATCACACCCGCAGTTACGCACCATGGCTAGCTAAGAAAATCGAACACAAAATGTTTGAGTTTGCAGATAACTTTGCTTACATAGGGCAGCCTGTCTTTAAAGCCCTGCGCGAATCTCCGTTTCCGGTTGTTGGCGCACCTTCTGGCATGGCTTGGGGTGGCGGCGCTGAGTCCATACTCCATTGTGATGCAATACAAGCCAATGCCGAGACCTCGATTGGTCTGGTTGAAGGCGGCGTCGGATTGATCCCCGGATGGGGCGGAAACCTACGTCTACTGGAACGCATGCAAATGCGCATGGAATATGCAGACAAAGGGCCATTTGTTCCTCTGGAAAAAACATTCCGTGCCATCGCTATGCCTATAGAATCCGTATCGACATCAGCACAGGATGCCGTTCATAAGGGCTGGTTACGTCCCGGCATTGACGGCATAACCATGAATCCAGACCGTTTGCTCGCCGATGCAAAAGCAAAGGCACTGTCTATGGTTGATGGCTACAAGCCACCTGAAGCGGCAAAACTTCATCTGCCGGGGGCTTTATCAAAAACGGCCTTTAAAACAGCCGTCGACAGCTTCTACATCGCCGGAACAGCCACATGGTACGACGTTGTTGTGGCTGATGCCCTGAGCGACACACTCTCGGGCGGCGATGATGCCCATATCGGCAAAACTATAACGGAAAATGAATTCCTGCACCGCGAGCGGGAGAATTTCTCATCGCTGATCCATACGCCACAAACATTAAAGCGTATTCAGCACATGCTGAAACACAACAAACCGTTACGCGAAGGTCCCTTGAAGACCGTAGCCACACTGGATGAAATTCGGGCCATGCGTAAGGAAATCACCTTACCGCAACGACCGCTGACCGACCGGCCACTGGAAGGGGAAGAGGCGCAAACACTGAAACGTATGGCCGATTTCACAGCCGCCCTGATTGATGCCAATGACAAAAAGGGAATGAGCGGCATTAAAAACCTCATACACGCGCTGGGCTAGGCTTAGGAGCCTTAACCCGCGCCTGTGTATGGATCAAAGATACTCTTTGCCTGCGCCGCCTTCACGCCAGATAATGGTACGAGGGAAGGAGTAGGTAAAGAATGATTCGCCCGTTGGCACTTTTATCAATATTAATGGGCATGACTCTGGCGGCGTGTAGCCCGCCACAGCAACAAGCACGCATCTCCGGCGGGCCGCTTTTGCCTATGCCTGACATACCTGTCGTGCAGGACCCCGGTAACAATACATTAATGACGGCTCTGGATGATTATATCCGCACAAAGGGCGCCCCCGCCAACACCCAGTATGAGTTCACCCGTATAGACTTGAACGATGACGGACGGCGCGAAGGTGTTGCTATCATGAAGACCCCGCACCAATATTGGTGCGACAAAAATGGCTGCACAATGTTGGTACTACAAGCACATGACACAAACTTCACACCTCTGTCCGAAATAAGGTCTGTGCGCGGGCCATTAATCGTGTCCGAAGCACACAATAAGGGATGGAAAGATATTATAGTAAGAATCCCCGGCGGTATAAACTGGAACACGAAAGATGTTGCCCTGCGCTTTAATGGAAAAACCTACCCGCAACGGCCCGCCTTTGAGCCTGAACTTGAAGTCGCCAGCAATGTAATCAAAGGCGTCCGTATATTTCCGTGAAGAACGGCCAGAGAAGAACAGTCAGGAAAAAACCGGCAATACTAGCTTTTCAAGCGGCGCATGATCCTGCCCCAAACACTCCCGTGAGGGCTTTCATCAACATTTCCAGCCTCATCCCCCAACAGCCATTCTTTCTCGTCATTTTCAAGGTGCAAGCCTGATGCGCTGACTTCCTGTAAATTAACAGTTCTGACCTGCAAGCGCTGCAATTCAGTTAGAATTTTTTCTTCCTGCGCAGCAAAGTCCCCATCGCACCACAGCAATAGGCGTGCAAAATAGAAAAAGCGGATACGATCTTCTTGCTCTTCAATACCAACAAACAGATCGGGAATGTCACGCGGTACCTTCATGTCCTCTTGCAAAACAACCTTCTGTTCCTCAGAAAACCTTTCGCGCACCAACACATCACTCATAAAGCGCTGCTCTTCTTCCGTCACCACATGATCCGCATGAGATAACGCAAACACCGCACGCCACATATGGAACCGGCTTTCACTAATGCCGCGCTGTATCATCCAATTTTTCTCCCGTTATCTGTGTAATATTGTAATGCCCATGACCATCAGTCAGAACATCAACCAGCCACGGCAGAATTGTACGCGCTTGGTCAGCCATCGTCCACGGCGGATTAACAATCACCAGCCCCGTACCATTAAAAGCACTCTTATCAACCGACTTTTGTTTTAAAAACTCAATGGCTGTTATTTTAGGAATACCTGCTGCAGCCAAGCTTTGATGGTACTTAGAAATGATTGCCGGATCTTTTACCGGATACCAAAACATGTAAATACCCGTTGCCCAGCGCGCATATGCATTCTTCAAACCCGCCAGCATCAAATCAAATTCATTTGTCACTTCAAACGGCGGATCACACAGCACCAACCCACGCCGTTCATGTGGCGGCAGATGCGCCTTCATTGCTATATACCCGTCCTGATCTTCAATGCGCGCGCGGCGGTCACCCTTCATATTTTTACGCAAGGTAATGTGATCATCCGGATGCAACTCATTCACAACCATCCTGTCTCCACCGCGCAACATTTCCTGCATAATCAACGGTGATCCGGGATAAAAGCACAAATCATTGCCCGCATTAAACGTCTTTATCAATGACAGGTATTTTTTTATTTCCTCCGGCGCATCATCGCGCGCCCACAGTCTTCCAATACCGGCAGCCGCTTCACCTGTTTTCTGCGCCTCCACCGATTTCAAATCATACAGCCCAATTCCTGCATGAGTATCCAAAGCAAAGAGCGGCTTATCCTTTTGCTTCAAATAATCAAGAGCCATCATCAACATGATGTGCTTGAAAACATCCGCGAAATTCCCGGCGTGATATATATGGCGATAGTTCATGGTTCAGGAGAAGGTGGTGCAGGCGGGCTACCCAGATCGGATGCGCGCAAGAGAACAGCTTCAACGTCCTTGTTCCCGTATTTTTGTGTAATCATCAAAGGCGTCATACCGTTATTATCCTTTACATCAATTTTTGCGCCTGCACTAACAAGAGCAATCGCAGTATCCTCCCAGCCATAAGGGCCAGAGGCGACATGAAGCGCTGTCTGCCCTCTATCATCCCGGGCATGCAGATCAGCACCCGCTTTAATTAAATGATGAACGACAACAGCATCATGAAAAGGCAAAGAGGCATGATGCAAAGCTGTTTCACCCCTGTTGTTTTTTAAATTTATATCCGCACCTTTTTCAATCAACAACTGCAAACCCGCTGCGCAATTTAAAGCCGCCGCTCTGATAAGTGGAGTCGTCCCCGACGATGTTTGTGCATTCATATCAGCACCTGCATCGATTAGAACGGCTGCAACATTCCTATATTCCATGTAAGGCACATTGCTGGTTTTCTGTGTATTTTGAATAGCCAGATGCAGTAATGTTTCACCACTATCTGTCGCTTTCCCGACATCAGCTCCTGCATCGATCAGCCGTTGTACAATTTTTGTTTGTGCGCTCATAACGGCACGCCCAAGAGGAACGCCGTAACCTTCATTCAAATCATCTTCTTTAATTTTCCCGCCCTTGAGCAAGGCATCTACAATTTTAAAATTGCCATCTTCGATGGCATCCAGAAGCGTCCACACATGTCCGTTTTTTGGCTCATACATTTTAATTTCCCCGTTAAATCCTGATATCAGAGGCTAGCACAGGCCGCATAAAACGATCAAGTCGTATTATGTAAGATGCAGCGCTCCGACTTGATCCAAGTCAAAGGAAAAAAGGCCCTACCCCCCTAATATCAGCCCCATGAACAAAGCGCTTTCTGATTCAGGCAAAAAAACCCTGCAGCAATTGCTGGCGGGGATACAGTCAGATGCTGACCATATGCTCGGCTATCCCGCAGGCGGGCACCTTGTTAATTTTTCACCGCTCTATCCGTTTCTTGATCAGTTCCTGAATAATATCGGTGACCCCTACACACCCAGCACCTTCCGCATTAACACGCATGACATAGAATGTGAGGTTATCGCCTGGTTTAAAAAAATTCTGCATGCTGATAATCGGGATGTGTGGGGCTATGTCACGGGTGGTGGTACAGAAGGCAACATGTACGGTATCTACCTTGCTCGTGAATTATTTCCGAACGGAATCGTCTATTACTCCGAAGATACGCATTACAGCGTTGCCAAAGTTTTACGCATGATTAACACGCGCAGCATCATGATTAAAAGTCGAACTGATGGCGAAATGGACTATGATGATTTTGCCGCAACACTGGCTGTTCACCGCGATGTACCACCAATCATTTTTGCCAATATTGGAACAACCATGCGCGGCGCCATCGACAATCTGGACAAGATAAAAGAAGTTTTAAAAGATCACGCCATCTCTCGCTATTACCTCCATGCCGATGCCGCACTGTCAGGCATGATCCTGCCTTTCGTCGACAACCCGCAACCCTTTGGATTTGATGCGGGCATTGATTCCATTGCCATTAGCGGCCACAAAATGCCGGGCATTCCACTGCCCTGCGGCGTGACGCTGGCGCGTCAGGAACATGTCAACCGCATTGCCCGCGCTGTTGAATATATAGGCACCACAGACACAACAGTCACCGGTTCACGCAGTGGTCTGACACCGCTCTTTTTCTGGCACCTGATACATACGCTGGGTATAGATGGATTTCGTGAGGCTATCCAATGCTGCTTGGCTATGGCGGATTATACAATCAATAAGTTTGCGCGCGAAGGCATAAAAGCA
>Ga0055584_100004774_pt1 | contig 13260 bp, 10 predicted proteins | sample OSDHelmetaG_FD_58716 | JGI IMG/M metagenome (GOLD analysis project Ga0055584, IMG submission 58716) | Pelagic marine sediment microbial communities from the LTER site Helgoland, North Sea, for post-phytoplankton bloom and carbon turnover... | ecosystem: Environmental > Aquatic > Marine >... | reverse complement strand
AAGTTAAAAATGAACATAACTGAGATTAAAATACTTGAAACGATAATAGCGATAGTACTGTTCTTCCTGATTAGGATAGTAATAGTCAAGCTAATAGATAGAACTGTATCTAATCATTTGCTGCATAAAACTCGAGGGAAGATAATAAAGAAACTTCTTCAGATTACTCTTGCCACTATCTCTTCTATATTCATACTGACGGTCTGGGGAGTTGACCAATCTGAACTAATTATGTTTATGGTCTCTGTGCTAACTGTCATTGGGATAGCATTATTTGCACAATGGTCCCATCTGTCTAACCTCACTTCTGGCATAATTATCTTTTTCAATCATACAGTCAAATTGGATGATTATGTTGTCATCATGGATAAGGAATATGATATAGAGGGAAGAGTTAGCGATATAGGTCTTTTCTTTATTAGATTAAAAACTAAAGAAGGTGAGGAAGTTACCTTCCCCAATAATGTCTTTTTGCAGAAAATGATAAAGAAGAAGAATGTTTGAAATCAAGGAAGTGATTATTAGGTAAGGTATTCTTTGAAATGATAATAACAAACATTATATTTAGTTTTTAGTGATAACCATGAACTATTAAAAAAATAAACTATCTAGAAAACAGTATGAATATAGCAGTCCTCATAGACGGTGACAATATACCCTCATCCCATGTAAAAGAAATGATGGAGGAAATTGCAAAATACGGCAACCCAACTATCAAAAGAATATATGGGGATTGGACTAGCCCACACTTGTCCAAATGGAAAAATGTACTGTTAGAAAACGCAATAACCCCAATACAACAATACGCATATACTACTGGTAAAAACGCCACCGATTCGGCTATGATTATAGACGCTATGGATATCCTATATTCAGAAAAAGTTAATGGGTTTTGCCTCGTATCTAGTGATAGTGATTTCACAAAATTGGCTACTCGGCTGAGAGAAGCGGGTATGCAAGTGATCGGGATAGGAGAGAAAAAAACTCCAAATCTTTTTATCGTCGCTTGCGATAAATTCATTTACATAGAAATAATCAGAAGAGAGACTGAGAAGAAAGAGAACCCTACCCAAAAAGAAAAGACCAAAGATAGTCTGGAGAAAATAACACCTAAAGTTATTTCGCTTATATCATCTACTATTTCTGATCTGTCCGACGAAGAGGGGTGGGCATATTTAGGCGATGTCGGGGGATTACTTCAGAAAAAGCAACCCAATTTTGATTCAAGGAATTATGGTTTCGAAAAGCTGACTCCACTTATCAAATCTACTGGCAAATTCGAGGTAGAGCAAAGAGAAAGCTCAAAGAGTAAATACAAACTAATCTACGTAAAGAATAAGAAGAAGAAATAGAGTTTTCAAGTGTAAAAAATTTGAAAACCTAATATATACAAGACAATTAACCCCGAAACAAATCCAATGATTACAAAAGAATACTTCGATTTTTTTGCTGAGCTAGAGCAAAATAACAATAAAGCTTGGTTCGATGAGAACCGAAAGCGATACGAAAAACATGTAAAAGTTCCCTTCAAACAGTTGGTAGAGCTGATAATAACTGAAGTTGCTTTCATAGATGAATCCGTAGCATCTTTAGAAGCAAAAAATGCAATATTCCGTATCAATAGAGATATTAGATTCAGCAATGACAAGACTCCGTACAAGACACAGATGAGTGCTATAATCACAGCAGGTGGCAAGAAAGATAAGACTTCCCCAGGGGTTTATTTCGAGATAACCAAATCTGGTATTAACATATACGGTGGTGTATATGGACCTGACAAAGATCAGTTACTTAGCATCCGGAATAGCATAGCAGAAGATATGGATGGCTTTCACGAAGCCCTAAATAACCCTGATTTCCAATCACATTATGGTGGTTTTGCAGAGTCCGACAAGCACAAACGCATCCCCAAAGAATTGCAACCAGCTGCCGAAGAAGAACCGTTGATTTTTAACAAATCGTTTTTCTATGTTAGCCACGAGGAAATAGATGACCAAAATGAACCTCGCATAGTTGATATAGTTATGATAAAATTTTTAGCTGCCAAGCCAATGAGAGATTGGTTGACTGAGGCTATGGGATAATAGAAACAAGAACAAATGTAAGACTATTGATTAGCTGTTGTTATAGTAGCAGGACTACTTCTCCACATTATGTGAATAACCTTTGTTCCTAATTGTGCAATCAAATTCTTTTGATTATTATAGTTATATAGTATTTTTGTAATTATTATAAACTATATTCACCAAAAAGGTGCGAATCAATGTCAATAAGAAGCGAAAGTCTGCTGAACATCAACCCCAACAAGCAAGACAAGCGATTTAGTGGAAACGTAAAGGATAAGCCAATCTCAGAGTACTATTCTCGATTAGTTTTCAATGACGACGCAATCAAAAAATACCTGATGAAAGAAGCCTACGAAGGGCTAAGAGATTCAGTAGAAAATGGTCAAAAATTAGAGGTGAAAACAGCTGATTTTGTTGCCGTTGGTATGCGTAATTGGGCTATTGATCATGGTGCTACACACTACACACATTGGTTCCAACCTCTGACAGGTAGAACAGCCGAAAAACATGATTCGTTTTTCAAATTAGACAGACATGGTAACCCAATAGAAGCTTTTAGTGGTAAAGAGTTGATAAAGCAAGAACCAGATGGTTCTAGTTTCCCAACCGGTGGACTTAGAGAAACTCATCGGGCTAGAGGTTATACAATATGGGATCCAAGTTCCCCTGCTTTCATCATGGAAGCTAAACATGGTAAAACTCTTTGTATCCCAGCTATTTTTATCTCTTATGAGGGTGATTCGCTTGACCTAAAAACTCCTCTACTAAAATCAATCCATGCTGTAGAAAATGCAGCTTTAGAAGTAGAAAAATATTTTGATCCAACTGTAAAGAAAATTGTACCGAACCTAGGTTGGGAACAAGAATACTTCGTAGTCGATGAGGCACTTTACAATGCTCGTCCTGACTTGCTATTATGCGGTAGAACACTATTTGGTAATGCATCTGCTCGTGGTCAACAGTTAGATGATCACTATTTTGCACAGATACCTGAGCGTGTAGTTGACTTTATGCACGATTTTGAAAATGACTGTCTAACTTTGGGTATTCCAATTACAACTAGACATAATGAAGTAGCGCCCAATCAATTTGAGTGTGCGCCCAACTTTGAGACAGCCAATATAGCTGCCGATCACAATCAGCTACTAATGTCTATCATTGACTTAGTTGCTAAAAGACATAATCTACGTGCTATCATCCACGAAAAACCATTCGCTGGTATTAACGGCTCTGGTAAGCACAACAACTGGTCTTTGGCTACCACTGCTGGTAAAAACTTACTTTCACCAGGGAAAAAGCCATTAGAAAACCTTAGTTTCATGACATTCTTTATCAATGTGATAGCGGCTATACACAACTATGCTGGACTGCTTAGAGCAAGTATATCGAATGCTGGCAATGACTATAGACTGGGTGCAAACGAAGCACCACCTGCGATTATATCAGTATTCACTGGTGATAATCTAGGTAAGGTACTTAAGTCATTCATGAATAATGAAGCTTATGATGATGATAACAAAGCCATATTAGATCTAAATTTAGAAAAAATAGCTAACATAGAGAGAGATGATACTGATAGAAATAGAACATCTCCTTTCCCTTTTACGGACAACAGATTCGAGTTCAGAGCTGTAGGTAGTAGCGTAAATGTTTCTAACCCTATGACTGTGCTTAACACAATCGTTGCAGATCAGCTAGTTGATTTTAAAAATCAAGTTGAAGAAGAAAAAAAGACAACTGAAAATGTAGAAGAAGCTATAAAAACTGTACTTCGCAAGGTGCTAAAAGATTCGGAAGATGTAATTTTCAACGGTGATAACTACTCTGATGAATGGGTAGCAGAAGCAGAAAAACGAGGTCTTCCACACATAAAAACTACTCCAGAAGCTTACGATGAGTATCTAGAGCAGAGAACAATAGATTTGTTCGAGAGAAATCATGTTTTCAATAGCAATGAATTGCTAGCAAGATACAATGTAGCAATGGAAGAATATTGTGCGAAGATAGACATAGAAGCTAGATTAGTCGTTGAAATATCCAAAGCACATATTATCCCTGCATGTGTCCAACATCAAAATAAATTGATAAATAATGTCCGCGGTTTAGTTAAAATTGGCTTGCAAGAGGAATCTGAAGTTCAGAAAGACTCTATACGTGAGATCTCACTAAGATTGAAGAACCTACATCAATACTTGAATGAATTGAAAAAATCAAGAATAGAAGCAGAAGAAGAAAAAGATTTGAGGGCCAGAGGTGTTGCTTTTGCTGACGTAGTAAAACCACTATTTGACAAAATCAGAATAGAAGCAGATGCCCTAGAATTAATAGTAGATGACAGAGATTGGCCTCTTCCTAAATACAGAGAGCTTCTGTTCTTGCACTAAAAACCCTACAAATTTATGATTTTATATAACCCTACACTTTTAGTGTGGGGTTTTTTGTAATATATCAGTTTAGAACTTTCTGATTTGAATTCATAAAAGTGAAATATATTGAAAGAATTATCAAATTAGTAGCTAAATTGCAACTAAATATTCAATATATTAATTGCATTTGATGAAAAAAATCCGTAATCTGTTTAAGAATATTTAAATTTATGATACAAGAATTAACTAAATCTGCTGAATTATTCGAACGCAGAAAAAATGTTGTCGCTAATGGCGTGGGGGTTTTCAATAGAGCTACAGTTAGCCACGCAAAAGGCGCTATTATAACAGAAGTTGATGGGAGAGAGCTAATTGACTTTGCTGGTGGAATTGGAGTTGTAAATGCAGGTCATTGTCCTGATCCAGTAGTAGAAGCTATACGCGAACAAGCTGGAAAATATATACATACTAGTTTTAATGTGGTAACTTATGAGCCATATATCAAGCTTTGTGAGGAACTAGTAGAGATACTGCCTCATGGAGACAATACTAAAGCAATGCTAGTATCTACGGGTGCTGAAGCAGTAGAAAATGCAATCAAAATAGCACGTCAAGCAACCAAAAGACAAGGTATTCTATGCTTCTCGGACGCTTATCATGGCCGTACTATGATGGCTATGTCTCTGACTAGTAAAGTAAGCTATAAGATAGATTGTGGACCTTTTGCCCCAGAAGTTTATCGTCTTCCTTTCCCAAATTTCTACAGAAAGAGTAATGGTAGAAATATGGAAGAATTCGTACAAGATGAACTAAACCTATTGCATGAAAGTACATTAAATCTTGTTGACATTAATAATCTTGCGGCTATTATAATAGAGCCAATACAAGGTGAAGGTGGGTTTAATCCAGTTCCAAAGGAATACTTACAAGGATTAAGAAAATTCTGTGACGAAATTGGGGACGGTCACGATGACATCTTTTTGAAAGTAGAAGCAATACCCTCATTCTTACAAGTAGCAGACACGTATTATCTTGGAGACTTTTTCGATAAAAAATTTGAAACCAATGATGAAATTGTACTTTGCTACTTAGACTATTTCAAACAAAAAATTCAGGAATTGCAAGAAGAACAGATATTCATTGTTTTTGACCTCGCCGACCAATATGTTGGAGGATTATTTGTAGCAAATGGAAAAAAAGGACTTATCAAAGTTGAGTATAGTTATAATAAGGAAATTAAGGGTTGGAGTGTAAATAGAGAATCAATTAAAAACCAAGTAAAAGAAAATAGAAATCATTTTGAAATAGACCAAGAATGGCTATTGTCAAAAGAGGCTGTAGTCGATGCTCTTAATTGGAGTATTGAAAAAATTAAAAGAAACTAGCTAAAACCAACTGAGGAAATATTTAATTATTTCCAATCTGGATTCTTTACCGCCTATTGCGGTGCAGGCAGAATAACTCGCTTTGCTCGTTCTTCTTCTGAATGACAATACAGCTCTCACTCACCCTAATGACACTTAAAATGTTCGTAGGGCTGTTCGCAATCGTTGCAATAGAAAAGGGATTTGCATGATGTAGCAGAAAACTCTGCTCTCATTTCGGTGTTTTTTGATTCACAAAAAGGACAAGGGACTGTAGTCTTATTACTCAGTATGTCATTTATGTCATAAGTTGATGTACTTGTTGGAGGGGCTATTCCAGATTCTTTTAACTTTCTTTTTGCCTCGTCTGTCATCCAATCAGTAGTCCAAGCTGGGGATAAGATAGTATCAATTTTGACACCTACTATACCGTTGTCTTTTAGCTCTTCTACTATTCGGCGGCGGATTTCGTACATAGCTGGGCAACCAGAATAAGTGGGAGTTACTGTAACAGTTACTTTGTCATCAGCTATAGTAACCCCTCTTAAAATACCCATTTCAGCGATGCTCAGAGCTGGAATCTCTGGGTCGCTTACATTATCGAGTAGTCTTAATATTTTTTCTTCGCTTATTACCATTGTGCGTCTGGCATTGACCTCGGTAAGTACTGCAAAGTTGCTAGTATATGACCCATATATTCTGTGTGTCTACCAGAACGTCCACCTGATTGCATCCAAGCGTTAGGATCCATTTCTTCCAATTCAGATTCTACTAATATCTTGTTCAACTGCTTGTAGTAATCATCACGAAATTTACTAGTATCTGGCACTAAACCTTCGGCGATTAGTAGTTCATCCACCTCGTCAGAATAGAATAACTCACCAGTGTACATCCATAGTTCGTCCACAGCAGCTCTCAGTCTACGGTTACTCTCTTCGGTGCCACCGCCTAATCTGAGCATCCACTCGTGGCTATGGCGAAGATGATATTTCGTTTCTTTGATTGACTTTTCTGCTATTGCTCTAAGGTCCTCGTCTTTGCTTTTTAGCATTTCGGCGTATAGCATAATCTCATAAACGTCGAAGAATAATTGTCTGACTATAGTATAAGCAAAATCTTCATTGTCTTGTTCTACTAGTAGTACATTTAGGTATTCGCGTTCATCTCGGAAGAAAACCCAATCATCAGCTGTAGTGTCTTCTGGACTAAGTTCCGCTACTCTCTCGTAGTAAAACTTAGCTTGACCAAGCATATCCAATGAGATGTTTGTTTGTGCAATGTCTTCTTCTAATATCGGACCATGCCCACAGAGTTCTGAAAGACGATGCGATAATATCATCCTATCATCAGCTAAGCGAAGAGTATATTCTCTTACGGCTTCTTTTATATTATCAGTGTACGTCAACGTTTACACCTTTAGGAATTTTGTAAAAAGTTGGATGACGATAAACTTTGTCATTAGCTGGGTCGAAGAAAGGTCCCATATCTTCTGGAGTACTAGCTACTATTGCTTCGGCAGGTACTACCCATATAGCCATTCCTTCTTGGCGACGAGTATATACATCACGAGCATTTTGCAATGCTTGCTCTGCATCTGCAGCATGTACACTACCTACGTGACCATAAGGTCTGCCTGATTTCACTTGTAGGAATACTTCCCACAGTGGCCATTGGTTGTCTTTATTTTCTGTTGTCATTTTGTTTGCCTGTTGATCATTTTTAAGCTACTTTTGTTTTCTTCTTTAGTGCATAAGCTGCTGCCGCATCTCTTACCCATTTCCCATCGTCATGTGCAGCATTTCTATCTTTCAAACGTTTTTTATTCATTATACCATTGCCTTTTATCACATTGAAGAACTCATCCCAATCTACTTCGCCAAATTCCCACTGCTTAGTTTCTTCGTTGAATTTCAAATCAGGGTCAGGAATTGTAAGTCCACGAGCGTGTGCCTGTGGTACTGTCATAGTTATGAATTTTTGTCTTAGTGAATCGTTGCCTTCTGCTTTTATGCCCCATTTTAGAGCTTGGTCAGAGTGAGGGGAATCCACATCCGAAGGGCCGAACATCATAATAGCAGGCCACCACCAACGGTTGAGTGCATCTTGTGCCATTTCTTTTTGTTCTTCAGTTCCGTTACATAGCTCGGCTATTATCTCATACCCTTGTCTATTGTGGAATGCTTCTTCACGACATATACGTACCATAGCACGTGAGTATGGGCCATAGCTAGTACCTATTAGACTAACTTGGTTTACCATAGCGGCACCATCTACTAACCATCCAACTGCACCCATGTCCGCCCAAGTGAGGGTTGGGTAGTTGAATATAGATGAATATTTCGCTTTGCCATTGTGAAGCGCTTCTAGTAGTTCTTCACGGCTAGCTCCAAGAGTTTCAGCAGCAGAGTATAGGTATAATCCGTGGCCTGCCTCGTCTTGCACTTTTGCAGTTGCTATTAGCTTTCGGCGAAGCGAAGGTGCACGTTGTATCCAGTTTCCTTCGGGTAACATACCTACTATTTCGCTGTGTGCGTGTTGCGACATCATACGGATTAGGTTCTTTCGGTAAGCGTCTGGCATCCAATCTTTAGGTTCTATTTTTTCTCCAGCATCTATTTTTGCTTGGAATTCCTCTAGTCTTTTTATGTCTTTCATTTTCAATATTTTTTATTTATACAATTTTATAATATACTAAATATACGGAAAAGAAGCAATGTTATTTAGTAGTTGAATGTCTTTTTAATAAATTTATTTAAGTTTTTATCAATAAACTATACAGATTATAAAAAAGATTGCATTTTGTGAGACGTTTTTGCTGTTCAACTGTCATTATGAATATATTTATACAAATTTCCAGGAAACCCTATGAAACAATTTTACTACTATATAATTCTAATCTTAATATTTTCTACTAGTATTAGTTTATACTCCAAAAGTGATATCCAAATAGAAAATAACATCAGAACAAATGTACAAACGGGCTCGGAAGGTAGAGAGTTCTACGTTGCATTCCCATATAACGACACTAAACAACAGCCAGGTCAAAACCTCGCTATCTATGTCACTTCAAAAGTTGACAATAAAGTAACGATATTCAATGCATACCTTGGTTTGAACATTACAAGGACTGTAAAGGCATACGAAACGTTTGAATTTTCTACTAATAAAGGTACCTTCGGTTGGGATGCTGAGATATTTGATTTCGAAAAAGAATTGGACGCAAGTATCCGTATTACTTCTGAACAGCCCGTTTCAGTGTTCTGTATGAACTCAAAGTCCGTCAGTTCTGAGGGATATATGGCTATTCCAACTAAAAACTGGGGAAGAGAATATATACACAATAGTTTCTATGATTTTAATGAAGTACGTGAATGGGCTGGTGGGTTTGTGGTATTAGCTAAAGAAGATCAAACTCAAGTCACTATTAATATAAAAGATGGAGCTAACAAAGCAAGTGGGTTTGGCGAGACAACAGGTGGCAAGAAACACGGTGACATAATACAAGTAACTCTACAAGCTGGCGAAGTCTATGCCGTACAGGGTACTGGTACAACAAGAGGTATATTCGACTTGAGTGGAACTCATATAACTTCGGATAAACCTGTAGGTTTAATATCGCATCACAATAGATGTATGATACCTGCTACTGTCGTAAATACTGGCAGAGATCATATTATAGAGATGTTGCCACCAATCAGTGCTTGGGGTACTAACTACTCTACAATAGAATTTGATAGAGGTACTGACAAAGGGGATTATTTCAGAATTATAGCCGGGGAAGACAATACTACTTTTAATGTTAATTGGTATGACAAAGAAACAGGTGAAAAAATAAGTTCTATAGGTCCAATTGAGTTAATTAATAAAGGTGATTGGTATGAGTATAACGGGTCTGGTGCAACTGCGCCACATGAATTAGAATCAATTAGAGGTGTTTCAAATTTCACATCAGATAAACCTATTTTAGTTATGCAATATTCTTATTCAGCAAATTATGATAGATCTTCTAATTATGATCCATTTATGATTGTTTTGCCCCCTGTGGAACAATTTGTTAAGTCTGCATTATTCACTAGACCTCAGAACTATGGTAATAATGAGTTTAGAACTAATTATATTAATGTAATTGCTATAGGTGACAATACAGATGAGAAAAAGAATGAGGACTTGTTGAATTCTATCACATTAAATGGAGAGCAGATTAGTAAGCTAGATACTAACATCTTTAAAAACAATATACCAGGTACTAATCATTACTGGGCTAGATTTTTAGAAACAACTGGTTCTAATTCTGATATGCGGAGTAATACACCATTTGGTGCATTTATATATGGTTTTGCTAACTTTGATTCTTATGGTTGGCCGGCAACAGCTAATTCTAGCAATGCAAATAGAACAGACACATTATCTCCGGAAGTAACATCTATAGGTGATGATTGTAATTTCAAATTCATTGTAAAAGATGACCCAAACAGTGAAAGGAATGGTAATGATGATGATAAACCTAGACAGATAGACACAGGTGTAGATACTGAGCCGAGATTAAAAACTGGAAGCTTTAACTTCAATTCTCCTAGGTTCATAGACAGTGATGGCTTTGAAAGAGATTGGCCGTCTGGTAATATTTTTCCAGAGTTCAACTTCGCGGTTTCTTTAATTGATCCTAGCCAAGACGGTATGGCGGTTATTGAAGTTACAGATACAGAAGGTAACACAACAGAAGTTAGTATTTTCTACGAAGCTGATAAAGTTAGTATAGAACTTGACTCTTTTAGACCTATTGCTAGAACTCGTGTTAATCAAGAAATAGAATCTGAATTCATTGTTAGAAATACATCTGATTTTCCAGTAACTGTGAATGGGATTTCACTGAAAGGAAACCCTAGCTTCAGAGTTGCAGATTTCAGCAATCCAGTCACACTGAAAATGGACTCTACTTACAAACATAGGTTATATTATAAGCCTAAAAAAGAGTTTACACAACACAACTTTGGTAAAGAGCTAGATTCAATTGAAGTAAATCTGGATTGTTTGGTGTGGAAGCAAGAAGTGATAGGTCAAGGTTATATACCGCTCGTTGAAATTAGCAATATGGGATTTGATTCTGTAGATATTAATGAAGGTATTAGCAAGCAGAAAGGTATTATAGAAATAAAAAATATATCAGATACCCCTGGTGAAGGTTATCCTGTCTTAGTAGTCAAATCAATTGAAATGGATCCATCTTCACCAGATGCTGACATTTTTTCTAACTTCAAGGTAGTTGAAACTAACCAACTAATATCCGATGCCACGAATATAAACTTGGCATATGGAGAGTCTATTAATATTGAGTTTGATTTGAATACGAGTGAAGCAACTGTAGGAGAAAAAATAGCAAGACTAATTGTTACTACTGATAGTGGTCCAGCTTCTACAGACGGTACAGCTCCAACAACTATAAATAATTATGATGTAGAATTTGATGGCAATTACACAGTTGATAATTCTTTTGCGCTTGATGATGGTGGGTACATACAAGTAAAATTTTATGAATCACCTCAAAGTTCAGTCGAAGATGGCGAGACGAATTCACCACTTAGAGTAAATCTTCAGAGTTCTAACCCAATGAATAATGAACTGCTAAGATTAAGTATTTCGAATGAAACACCATCTATTACTAGGCTTAATATAACAGATATAGAAGGTAGAGTGGTTATGGAATTGATGAATGAATATGTTGGTTCAGAAGTGATAATAAAAGAATTTAACGTTTCAGAATTAAATTCTGGCACTTACTTTATCTCGACCTCAGATGGCACACATCAGACAGCTACTAAGTTTATAATAGCTGAATAGAATATAAAAAAAGGTCTCCGTCTGGAGACCTTTCTTTTTTATTACAATTATTTGTCTAACATCATCAATCTAATAATTTCCATAATTATTTATCTTCAACCTTATTACTCTGTTGTATTAATTAGCATATCGTGAAATTTATTGTACGATTCATCAGTATTATCTGTACTCGAGAGTATAAGTATAGTACCTTCTTCCCAATTAATTTCAAATCTGTTTATGATTAGATTGGTTATTATTTTTAATATACTGTTTGTATTTGAATTTTTCAACTCACATATATAAATAACATCAACTGCTTTTACGACATAACTAAGATTTTCAGAAATCAGGTTGGAAATATCCTGCTCAAATACATATTGAATAGTATGCTCTAGTTGATTGGATGATAGTAAACTTAGACCATTTCTAACTATCTCATTAGTCATATATTTATTGATATGGTAAAGACTTTTTATTTTGCTCTGAGCGAATGAAAATTGGTAACATCCCTTTTTGATAGTCATAGTAGGAATTGGATTATCTCTGTTTTGAGTAACAAGAGTGCCGGTATTATTTGATTCGAAAGTATTCAGTATTCTAACTGGTATTTTAGCTTCAACGGTTGGTTTTAACGTACTCGGATGTATTACCTTAGCACCAAAGAATGCCATTTTACTTAGGCTGTCTAGATTTATTCTCTCTTTGGTTATTGGCTTTGATATCAAGCGTGGATCCGCTGACATAACACCATTTACATCTGTCCAGATTTGTAGCTCTTCGGCTTCCATTTCAGCGGCTATTATGGATGCGGAATAATCTGAACCACCTCTACCGAGATTTGAAATTAGTCCATTTTCATCTTTACAAATGAAACCCTGAGTTATGATAGTTTTGAAGTCGCTTAGATGTTTTACAAGATCTGTTTTACCTACCAGCTCATAGTAATCACTCTTCGAATTGTAAACCAAATGTTCGGTTATATCAATGAATTTTGATTCATGAATACCAGTATAGAACTCATAGAATATAGTGCTTGATAGTCTCTCACCGGTTGCTACTATTCTATTAGCGACAGTTGGGCTGATGAAGTTCAGCAGATTCACGCCATCTATTAACTCGAATAACTGATGAAGTAAAACTTCTACTTTTTGTAATGAATGCTTTTCTAAATTTAATTCGGAAGAGATATGTAAGGAAATGGATTGTATTTCATGATAAATATCTAATGCTTTATCATAGTCTTTGGGGAGAGAGTTTGTGATGCTTATTAACTTATCCGTGATACCTGCACTGGCCGATAAAACTATTATTTTGTTACCTTTTTGGGAACTAACTGCATTTGCAACCAGTTTCATTGATTTGGCAGTGCCTACTGAAGTGCCACCAAATTTCATGACTTTCATCATAGTTCCAATATAGGAGCCAAATGCTCGGCATCCTTTAGATGAACAAGTATTTGATCTTCTACAAGTGATTCTACTGCTTTTTTAGCTTCATCCAATTCTATCTTGTGTTTATAAGAGAAGTGCCATATATCTATGCCGCCGAAATGTATTTCGAGTGCTAATAATTGACTAGGTGTCAATCCTTGTTTCTCTATGAAACGTACCTTTGCTGCCTCGACCATAACATCAGATTCTCTAT
>Ga0055584_100004773_pt1 | contig 13261 bp, 11 predicted proteins | sample OSDHelmetaG_FD_58716 | JGI IMG/M metagenome (GOLD analysis project Ga0055584, IMG submission 58716) | Pelagic marine sediment microbial communities from the LTER site Helgoland, North Sea, for post-phytoplankton bloom and carbon turnover... | ecosystem: Environmental > Aquatic > Marine >... | reverse complement strand
ATTCTCGCCTCCATTCGTAAGATTATTTCCGAAGATGAGGATCAGGAACCCGAGCAGGAAGAAGCGCCTGCACCGGCGATGGAAATCGCCATGGAGGAACCTGAACCCGAGCCAGAACCGGAGCCTGAGCCCGAACCGGAGCCTGAGCCTGAGCCCGAAGAAGAAATGGAGCTTGAGGAAGAAGCTGAATTTGAGCTTATCGAAGATGACGATGAAGGCGATCTAGAACTTCTCGAAGAAGACGAAGACGAAATCGAGTTGGAACTGCTCGAGGACGATGAGGAAGAAGAATTAGAACTTGAGCCGTTTGAACCAGAGCCGGAACCGGAGCCGGTTATGGAACCGGTACGTCATATCGTCTCGGATCCGACGCAACAGGCAGGTGTTGACGCTTTCGGCCAGCTGGCAGGAATCATAGCGGGACGCATGCAGTTAGGGCAGGGCCGAACGGTTGAAGAACTTGTCCAAGAGTTATTGCGGCCACTACTGCGGGAGTGGCTGGATCAGAACTTGCCTGAGTTGGTGGAGGAACTGGTGAAAAAGGAAATCGAACGCATGGTCGAAAAAGCGAACCGTTAAGGTTCGCGCTCACGACAGGAGTTCGCGTTTCCTGTTCAACGCCCCTTAAAAACTGGTTCTCTTTTTTCGAGGAATGCGCGAGTCGCCTCGGCGGCATCTTCCGTCTTGCCGACTTCGACGGTCATGTTCTGCTCGAAACGGTAACCGTCCCGTAAACTCATTTCCTCGATCGTATTGAGCGCGTGTTTGGCGAGAAGAATTGCAGGTGGGCTTTTTGACGCAATTTCTCGCGCGATTTCCATAGCTGCTTCGATCAATTCATCTGCGGGTACACAGGACTCGACGATACCAAGGCGGTATAGCTCGGGCCCGCCGATCCGTTGGCCGGTCAACATCATGCGCCGGGTTTTGGAATGTCCGAAGAGCCGCATGGCATGTCGTCCACCGCCGAGCAGGCCTACATTAATTTCAGGCAGTCCAAGACTGGCATTTTCTGAAGCGATGAGGATATCGCAGGACGCGGCAACCGCGAGACCGGCACCAAGGGCTGGGCCATTTATCGCACCGATGATTGGTTTTCGGCATTCCACGATGGCGTGGAAACATTCGCGAGCGCGCCGGTTATGCTGCCATGCTTCACCGGGAGCCCCGGTTCGCTCCGCTTTTGCTTTCAGATCGGCGCCCGCGGAGAAGCATTTTCCGGCACCTGTCAGGACCGCGACACGAATGTCATCACGGTCGCTGATTTCATCCATGGCCGACATCATGTCTTCGTGGAATTGGCGGCCCTGCGCGTTGACAGGCGGATTATTCATCGTAATGACGGCAACGTAATTCTCGACGACGATTTCGATTTGACTTCGAGCCATAGTAGGGGCGCTCCCTGAGTATCTCGTGAATTTCATTGGAGGGGAACTAACCACATACGCTCGATTGTGAAAGCGGCAATGGAAAGGTAGCATCTTGGTATGTCACAAAATCAAAAACGGGATTGGAATTCGACCGCTGCCGGATGGAAGAAATGGCAGCCGATTTCCGAAAATGCAGCGCGAACAGCGACCGAAACCATGCTCGATATGGCGGGCATTCAATCGGGCGATCGGGTCATTGATTTCGCCACTGGGCTTGGCGATACGGCAGCTGCTTGCGCGCGCCGCGTGGGACCGACAGGCCAGGTCCTGGCGACCGACGGGGCCGACGCCATGCTTGAATTCGCTCGGGGCTATATGGTCGAATTGGAATTGCCGAATGTTTCTTTTGCGAAGGTCAATTTTAACGACATAGCCGTCGAGGAGTCTGGTTTCGACGCGGGTATCTGCCGTTGGGGATTGATGTTCGCCGAAGATTTGGTCGCGACCCTATCCTCACTGCGCGGATTGTTGAGACCGGGCGGACGCTTCGCGGCCATCGTCTGGGGACCACCGGAGCGTGCGGAAGTGCAAACCTTGACCAATACGGTCCTGATGGAATCGCTTGGGCTGCCGGAGGTAGAAACGGGGAAGGGGACACCATTCGCGCTATCGGATCGTGATGCCCTGGAGCAAGATTTCGTTAAAGCCGGGTTTTCCAACGTTGAGAGCCAGGCCGTGAGCGTGGTTTATGATTTCAAATCGGCGGAGGAGTACGTGCGATATCGCCGTGAACGGTCATCGTTGGATAAAAATATTGCTCATTGTCCCGAAGCGGATCGCGAGAGGGCTTGGGAATCCGTCAAAGCGGCTGCGCGCAAACGTGCGCGACCAGACCGTTCTGTGCGCCTCGTTAGCGAGACGATCGTTATCGCGGGTCAAAACGCCGTTCAGCAGTATTTTTAAGCGTCCGCCGAACGGTATTTGTTAGTCGGCACGAATGACGTGATGACCGGCTCACGCGGTTCGCTGACCCAAAGCACGCGATCGGAATGCATACCCGCCCCATAAACCGCGGAGACGGCCGAGCGTCGCATGCGATTCAACAACCGAGTATCGGCGTTGCCGACCGAGGGATGCTCGCCACCGTTATCGCTGACGACTTTCTCCCAAGCGGCTTTCCGGGTGCGGAGTGTCTCCGGATCGGAGAGAGCCGTGCAATTGAGTTCGTTCGTGTTGAGGTCGACGATAATCTCGTCGCCTTCTTCGACAAAAGCGATGGGACCGCCAAGCGCTGCTTCCGGTCCGACATGGCCGATTACAAGGCCGACGGATCCGCCCGAGAACCTGGCATCGGTCATCAATGCTACGACCATGTCACGCTCTCGGCAAAGGGTCGTGATACGTGATGTCGAATCGAGCATTTCCGGCATGCCCGGTGCTCCGCTCGGGCCTTCGTAGCGCACGATAATCATGTCGTGGTTTTCGAATTTGTCGGGATTGTGTTCGAGGGTATCCAGGAGGTCTTCTTCCGAATCGAAAACTTTCGCCTTACCGACGAAGATGTTGTCTTCTAATCCGCCTTCGACGCCGGCAAGCTTCAGCACCGCGCTGAACTCCGGTGAGAGATTACCGCCAAGGACGCGCAAACCTCCTGTAGGCTTATAAGGATTCTCAACGCTATAAATGACGGTGCCGTCGGGCGCCGGTGGATTTAGTCGCGAGATCTGTTCCGAAAGTGTCTCGCCCGTGCAAGTCATCGTGTCGCCGTTAAGGAGACCGGCATCCAACAATTCCTTCACGATAACCTGGATGCCGCCTTTCTCGTCTATATCGACCATCGAGTAATTGCCGAAGGGGCGGGCATCGACCAGGACTGGGACGATATTCTTGGACAAGTGATTGAATTCTTCCGGCGACATGATGTCATCGTTAAAGCTCTTGTAACCGGCGGCGCGCGCTATTTCCGGTGCGTGCAACATCACGTTTGTGGATCCGCCGACTGACATCGCGACAATCATGGCGTTGCGGATGGAATCACGGGAAACAATGTCCCGAGGATTGAGGCCGGTAGCGATCATCTTACCCAAGATGTCGATAAGTTCATCCGGGAAGTTCTTGGTGCGGCGTTCATCGTCCGACGGGGGAGAGACCATATGCAGCGGCTGAAGTCCGACAACCGCAATGAATATCTGCATCGTATTGTAGGTAAACATACCGCCACAGCTGCCGTATCCGGGGCAGGCTGCGCAGGCGATCCGTTCTTTCATCTCTTCGTCTTCGTTTCCAGCAGCCTGAAAACCGGAGATGATATCAATCCGCTCGTTCGTCACTTCGTCGAAGCCGGGCCGAATCGGTCCGTCCGACATGATTACCGCCGGGCGATTATGCTCAAGGACGGCGGCTAGGGTTCCCACAGGCGGCTTGTCGCAAGCCACAACCGCGATCGTGCCTTCGAGGCCACTGGCGCTCAGGTGCTCGCAAATCGTGTCGTGCGTGACTTCGCGCCCGATCAGGGAGTAGCGCATCTCCTTTGTGCCGTTGCGCATGCCGTCCGATGTGGCGACGGTGTATTCCGGTTGAACCAGGCGCATTCTCAATTGACCAGCCTCGCTGCCGATCCGGCTGCGCAAACGATCATGGATGATTTCGACCTTACGTTGGACGCCGAGATAACATTGCGAATCGCCTTTGTTACCGACAACACCGACAGACGGTTCATGAATAAGATCGATGTCTGTGCCAAGTTCCCGTGCGATTCCAACGGTCTGTGCACTTCGCCCAGGGTTCCGGTCGATCAATACGGTCTTAGAGTTTCGCACGTTTCAGGTCTCCTTGGGTCAGCGATAGACAATATCTCGGCAGCAGCAACGGTATAGTGCATATTTGCTTCAAATAGCAAAGCTTGGCGCGGCAATTGGACGCGAATATTCAAGAGGTGGATTAAATTTCTTCAGTACGCAATGCCGTGTGTGCATCCATCTCGAGCATCTGATACAGCGCTTGAAAAATCTCGTCGTTTTCGACGATCGTATTTTCCATTGCTTCTAAATAGCTTTGCCAAAACGCACCTTCATCGAAAGCCGTCCAAGAATTGTAGCTGATATCCGGCATAAACCGGCAATTCACGACCATTCTGCGATAGTAGAGATCGTTAGCCGCAAGTGCGCGTTGATGTTGAGCGGCCGTTAGAATCAATTCCGGGCCTCGAGCTAACGTATCGGCATATTCATCTAAATTTTTTGGTTCTTCAGTAAAACCCAACCCAGCCACAAAACCTCGTCCTCCTAGGATTATCGGGACACCGCAACCTCCGAATTCCAGTCCTGCGGAACCATCTATCGTGATCAAAAAATTTACGAACTCGGGCAGGCTCGCGGAGTTCATCCCATCTTCGAGCAAATGAATCTGGGAAACTTCATTCGCGATCCTTGAGGCTGTCTCGGTGGGTTCGGGATCAGCCGCGTAATAAGCTTGATGCGGATGCATCTTGATCAGCCAGTCGATCTCCGGCAATTCACGCGCAATATCCAAAGTTTTGCGAAACCAGTCGTAATAATCGTCGAATAATAGTCCTGGAGCGGCGTGAGTTGCGTCGGGAAACGCATGCAGCATAAGCAACGCTTTCGGTCGTCCCGGGTCGAGGCCCAGCCTTTGATGTAGCTCGTCGGCATTGAGGAGATTACGAGTTGGGGAATAGCTTTCTTCATTCAAATGTTTAAATTCGTTATTGGTCCCCGACATTCGCCGTGAAAGGGTCTCTCGTCCGTTTCTGACAGCTTCATCGCCGTCACCGGCCAACACGCGATCCACTAAATCCGCACTAACGCGCGTGATAACATCGCTAACCGCGGCTAAGTCACGCCGACGCTGTATTCGCATACCTTTTCCACCGGACCGCGCATAGACATCCGCACCGTGTTCCGCGGAAAGTCGGGCTAAGAGCCCGAACCGTAGATAGACAAGGTGCCCTGTAATTGTTGCGGCGATATCATTTGTTCGGAAAATTTTGTCGTAAAGAGCAAAATAATTCAGCATTAGTACCGTAAATGCTCGGAGATCGTCGTCGACTTCGAGAAGGGTAACTTTTCGCATCTCCCTTACATAAGTGTCATAAAGAAGATCGCCGACCTGTATTCCGTTTACATTCAGCGCCAGAACGCGGCGGCGCAATTCCGCGCCGCTAAGATCTTCGAATTGCTGTAAGATTGCCCCCGCTTCAGGCAAAGCCTCCTTTGCTACTTCGTCGCGCACGAATGTGAAGCGCTCGACACCGAAACTTTTGGCCAGCAATATTACTTTTTGATCTTCGGTGCTCGAAACCAGTGCCCATGGTTTATAACCACGCAACAATTCCAGGTATTTAGCGATAATTAGATTGCCCAGGTAATAGGCGGGGTGATCGACCATAAGGTCGACCAGGATGAATTTTTGATTTTCCATACCGTCGCCCGAGCGATATCGGCGCCAATACCGGACACTCCGAGAGATCGCTTTCTCAAAGACTGTGGTGTAGTCTATCGCCATCGGGGGAAAGAACGGTTCAGGAGATAAACGGCAGATTTTGACAATTCTGCGGGCCGGAATTCACCGCGCCATATGGACAATAGGGGCATAATGCTCGTCCGCCTCTGGCGGGCATCGCACTGAGGGTCCGTGGATATGGAATTAATCTTGCACAAGATAATCATGATGAAGTCGCATCTGGGTTAGCGATTGATGATATCATCGATTGCCGATTGAGGTGTGAGCTAAAGTTCTTAAACATAAGCCTTTGGATTATTATGGGAAAACGTATTTTTTCTGCGCCGACCACTGTGAATCTCGAAATCACCGAAGCCTGCAACGTCAAATGCCGTCATTGCTATAATTTCTGGCGTGAGGAAAGCGCGGGTCGATATTCATTGGACCGCGAGAAAATCGACAAGTTTGCTGAGATGTTTCAGGAGGCGGGGGTTTTTCATGTCATCCTTTCCGGCGGGGAACCTTTCGCGAAATTCGATTTGTTGGAATACAGCATTCGCCGATTTTCCGAAGCGGGCCTTTCGGTTAGTTGCAATAGCAATCTAATGCTAGCGACGGAAGAAAACTGCCAACGGCTTATGGAAGCAGGATTGGACCATATTCTTACGTCTTGGTGTTCCTCCGATCCGGCTGAGATGGATTACATCATGGGGATGGTGGGTTCCTACGAGAAAGTCGTTTCGGGCATTAAGGCGGCGACTGCTGCGGGGATACGAGTCTCCGTGAATACTATTGTGTCCAATAACAATAAGAACCGCGTCTATGATTCCGGTAAATTCTTGCATAGCCTCGGCATCACGAAATTTTTTGCCCACAGGACAATCCCACCCGCCTACGACCGTGAGGATAAGGATGATCAGCATTTAATTACCAAGGAAGACGCGATTGAAACTTTAGATGAATTGCTACAGCTGAAAGAAGATACAGGATTGGTTGTCGGTACGCTTATTAGCTATCCGCTCTGCATGCTTGGGGATCTGGAAAAGTACCAAGATTTTGTCGGACGCGGATGCCCGTCGCAACGAGGCCATCGTTTTAGCATTAATGCGGATGGTCAGACCCATTGTTGCGTCATGGAAGATGAAGCGTATGGCAATGTCTTCGAAATTGGCTTGAAAGAAGCCTATCTCAACACGAAACCGTGGCACGATACGAGCTATCGATACGAAGGATGTAAGGGGTGTCATTACCTGGAAATCTGCGAGAGCGGTTGCCGTATGTCCGCATTGGCCGCAACCGGCGAGATGAATGGCCGGGACCCGTTGATGGTCGGAAAGGAGGCATTCGTCAAACCGTATACTTTCCAACATGACCCGAAAGTGCGTGCGAGTATTGAGCGAGGAGTCTCGCTACGTGCGCCGGATCGCCTGCGATTTCGGAAGGAAGATGGGTATTACCTACTGAATATTCGCTGGGGCAATACGATCATCGTCGAGACGCAAGTCGCTGAGTTCCTGATGCGGTATAAAGAATCCGGGGATGATTTTACAATCAAGGATGCGGAGCATTTAGGGGCGGAGACTCTAGCCGATTTATTCTTTAAAGACGCGCTTGAATCCGATGAGATCACGGTAATCGATGAAAGAGACACCAAGGGTGTAAGTTTTGATCCGTCGACTTTGGTGACCGCCGGCTAGAAACGGTTCCGATAGTCTCCTAATCTGAAATAGGACCAAAGACTTCGGTTATGCTCGTTGCCATATGGTCTAGCATTTCCCGTGCTTCACGCTTCGTCATCGGACGGCAATATGCGGTGATAACGTTACCGTAAAAGGGCGGCGAGACCGTTGTGAGATCGAACAACCGATCCAAATTTTCCGACGTAAAGTAACTGGTTTCGAAGAACGGGTGGTCGACATGCTCGATCACGTATCCGTGGTCCCGGAGAAAGCGTCGTAACGACTCTTCGGAGAACAATGCTATATGCGTCGGATCGTGCAATAGGCGAAATTGTTCGCCGAATCGTCTCGCGCAGGCAGAATCGAAATCCGGTGTACCCAGTATCAATAAGCCGTCGGCTTTGAGAATCCGCCGTATTTCCCCAATTAGCGCAGCTGGGTCGGGGACATGTTCGATAACGTGGAATAACACGACGACGTCAAAGAATGCGTCGGGATAATTGGCGGACTCCAAAGTGCCGAAATGTATCTTTCCCCATTGCGCCGCATGTTCGGCGGCAACAGCGGAAATCTCGACGCCATGGCACTCCCATTCTTTATCAATCCCCGACAACAGGTAGCCAGGGCCACATCCGACGTCGAGAATTCGGCCGGGTGCAAGGTTGTGAATAGATTGCAGTTCTGTTTCGATATTGGTGAGGAAGGCCTGGCGTTCGTCTTCGGAGAGCCGGTTTCTTTCGACTCCATCCGGGTCGGTTACGACGCCCCAATAGGCTTCTTCGAACTCCGAATTTGAAGGCCGAGGAATGAAATATTCGTCACCACGAAGCTGTTCAAAGGGTGTCGGTTTTTGGGGAGGGTTGGATGACATATTCGCCAGCTTCCGATCGTGACTATGTGGCGTCGACCCTACGAAGCTTTTCGATTATCGGCAATTCGCTGTCATAAATTTTCTTAGTTCCATCGCCAAGTGCCCTCTCGACGGTCCGGATATTCGCGATCAATCTTTTCATGCCGTGAGGTTCAACCGAAGCGGCTTGGTCGCTTCCCCAACTTGAACGGTCCAGAGTGACGTGGCGTTCCAAAATACAAGCACCTAATGTCACCGCGGCCAGGGATGGTGACAGACCGACCTCGTGACCGGAGTATCCGACAGGAATACCATATCGTTCAGCCAGCGTTTTTATCGTCTTGAGGTTTAGTTGATCGATTGGACAAGGGTAGGTGCTGGTCGAATGCAGGATGATTAGATTATCGGTACCGAGTACGTCGATTGCGGCATCGATTTGCTCTATCGTGCTCATTCCGGTCGATAGGATAATTGGACGCCCTTTCGAGCGATGATGGCGCAATAGGTCATGATCGGTGAGGGAAGCGGAGGCGATTTTGTAGGCGGGAGGAGCGAATTTTTCTATAAAATCAACCGATGCTTCATCCCAACAGGATGCAAACCAAGGAATCCCTAATTCGCGGCAATAGGTATTTATCTCAGCATATTCTTCTTCGCCGAACTCCAAGCCACGCTTCAAATCGCCATTCGTATCGCCGAAAACTGAAGGGCGGGGCATGGCGAGTTCGGATGCGGAATAGACAACTTCTATTGTGCGTTTCTGAAACTTTACGATATCGCAGCCGGCTTCGACACAAGACTGAATTAGCTTCTTCGCGATATTGATATCGCCATTGTGGTTGATGCCAATTTCGCCAATGATGAAACAAGGTTGCTCCGCACCAACCTGCCGATTCCCAATTTGAACCAAGGTCGTCATAATCTTTGCCTTTTATCACAGGGGGAGAGGTGCTTTCCATGCATACAAGCCATAATGCTGAAAGGGATATGCAAGAATTATTCCTTAATTCGAATGATTGGCTCGAATTAAGGCTTGAAGTACCAGTAAGTCTTCCGGCGTGTCGATTTCAAAGGCACGCGATTCCGGCATCTTCATGAGTGCCGTACTACCGCAATATCGGGTCTTTTCAGCTCGGAAAGCTCCAGTTCGAATTGCATACACTGCGCCCGTCTCGCGTAATTGTGGCCCCGCTAATTGACGAGGCAATCGAATTGAAGGGTCGTGGTTGACCGGTTGCGCCGTGCCGTCGCTATGTTCGCTCCAAAGATAGTAGCTTCCCTCGCTCACGGCGATGACGCTATCCATGCCGTCGCTTACTAACATTTCGGCACAGGCATCGATATCCGCTGCCGTCAGTAGGGGGGACGTACATTGAATAAAAATAAAATATCCAGGTGGAATACCGTTCACTTGCTCAATGTGTTCAAGTGCATGTAATAAAACCGGCTCGGTTGTCGTGTCGTTGCCCGCGAGCGCAGCAGGGCGCTCAATGACGGATGCGCCATATTGCCTCGATATTTCGGCAATCTCGTCATCGTCGGTTGAGACGAAAATATCGTCAATGGATACAGCCGCGGTCGCGGCTTCCAAAGTCCAGGCAATGAGTGGCTTTCCTGCGAGATCGATAATATTCTTTCGCGGAATTCCGACGGAACCACCTCGGGCGGGAATAATGCAAGGCGCGCTATTCATTTTGTCCTCCGGTTCCCAGTCTATTTCGAGCGATGTTATGAGGGAAAGAAATGATTCGCTGCGTCATATTTGATTTTGACGGCACAATTCGCCAGTCCGTATCGATCAAACACGAGGCGTATTTTATGGCCGTGCGGGATATAGAGCGCGGCGACGAGATCTTCCGGGATATCATTCGCGAATTTCCGACAATGACGCGCTATAGCGGATGTGAGCTTTTCGCCAAGAGAGCGCGCGCGCTCGGTATTGAAACGCCAAGCGGCGATGAGCTGGCCGCATGTTATTCTCGAGCTTGCGAAGATGCCATAGCCGCATGTCCGGAAGTCCCGGGTGCCGGAGCTTTTTTGGATTGGCTGCGTCCTCGGCGGGTAGATTGTTTCGTGGTTTCCGGAACACCGCAGGTACCGCTTCGCGAGACAGTCCGACGGATTGGTCTCGATGACCGGTTTGTCGATGTTTTGGGCGATCCCATCGGTAAACCGCAACATTATACGGATATCTTAGCGCGGACGGGGCATCCCCCGGAGACACTTCTCGCTATTGGAGATGGCGATGACGACAAGGCGGCGGCATCCTCCGTGGGTGGTCGGTTCGTCCGCGTGAAAGGAGGCGCGGGCGCGGTTCAGGCCGATGAATGGGCGGTCGACGCATTGACGGAGATTAGCGCCATTCCCGAGTTGGTATTTCCTGAATCGTAGACGACTTTATGCGGCTTCCGCGATATCACACCAAACCGGTGTGTGATCGGAAGCCTTTTGCTTGCCGCGTGGAGTGCGGTCGATTTCGCATTGGCTCAATAGGTCGGCGGCTTTTGGGGAAAGCAAGAAATGATCGATCCGCACGCCTTCGTCTCGTTGCCAGCGGCCTGCCTGATAATCCCAATAACTATAGGCACCGACTTCCTTATGGAGCGCCCGCCAAGCCTCGGTGAGACCCAAATTCAGCAGAGAACGGAACCGGGCACGTGATTCTGGACGGCAGAGCGCATCGTCGGCCCAGCCAACCGGGTCGTAGACGTCGTCGTCTGTCGGACAGATATTGTAGTCGCCGCCGAGTACAAAGGGCATTTCCAAGGGCAGTAAACTGTCACGGACGTGGGCGACGAGACGGTCCATCCATTCCAGTTTGTAGTCGAATTTGTCGCCCGGCGTCGGGTTGCCGTTCGGCAAATAGATCGAGGCGACGCGAATACCGTTGATCGTGCCTTCGATGTAGCGGGCTTGTTCATCATCGGGATTACCGGGTAGGCCACGAGAGACGTCTTCAATCGGTCGCTTCGAGAGGATGGCGACCCCGTTGTAGGATTTTTGGCCGTGAGTCTCGACGTTATAGCCTTTATCTTCGATCTCAAGGCGCGGGAACTGTTCGTCGACGGTCTTTACTTCCTGTAGGAGCGCCACGTCAGGCGCTGCTTCATCCAACCATTCCAGCACACGGGGGAGGCGCGCCTTGATCGAATTCACGTTAAAAGTTGCGATTTTCAAAACTTTTGTCTCCCAAACGAAAAGGCCCGCGATGCGGGCCTCTTTTTAGCACGGATCGAAGGTCGTTACATTGAAAACGACGCACCACATCCGCATCCCGACGTCGCGTTCGGATTGTTGATTTGAAAAGCTGAGCCGACCATCTCGGTTACGAAATCGATCTCAGATCCGGCGAGATAGTCGAGTGAGGTATCGTCGACGACAACCTTGACACCGTCGCGCTCAAAAATTGAATCATCGCCATTCTCACCCTCGGCGAAATCGAAGCCGTATTGGAAGCCGGAACATCCGCCACCCGAGACCGTTACCCGCAGCATCATATGCGGCTTACCTTCGGCTTCGAATATTTCGTTCAGGCGTTTTACCGCCGATGCGCTAATCGAGACCGCACGATCTTGCGGTTTGGTCGCTTCCGATGCGAATACATCCATGCTGGAACCCCATGACTATCGTTGTCTTGAAACTTAAGCCTTTTACATGGGGATTTCATCTTAATTTTCAAACTAAATATGGTATTGCTATTTAAACGTATGCGCAGATATTGTGCAGCCATGTTGCAAACCTTAGCGCCTTTTGCGACGCGGCCTGAAGAGAGCCGCGGTCGGCTGCATTGCGAAGCCGAAAGTCGCCGCCGCAGTTGTTTCCAGCGCGACCGCGACAGGATCATCCATTCGACGGCTTTTCGCCGACTGAAACACAAGACGCAGGTCTTCATTTCACCCCATGGAGATCACTTTAGAACCCGCCTGACCCACAGCATCGAAGTGGCTCAGATCGCTCGCAGCATGGCGCGCAGCCTTGGCTTGGACGAGGATCTGACGGAAGCCCTGGCGCTGGCGCACGATTTCGGCCATCCGCCCTTCGGTCATGCGGGGGAGATGGCTTTGGATGAGGTCATGGAGCCGTATGGCGGGTTCGATCACAACGAGCAGACATTGCGCATTCTAGTATCGTTGGAGCAACGCTACGCCGCTTTCGATGGTCTCAATCTGACTTGGGAGACATTGGAAGGGGTAGTGAAACATAATGGGCCGCTCACCGGTCTTCATCAACGCGGGATTTCCATTCCGCAATCCATTCTTCATTACTGCGAAGGGCATGATCTGGAACTGGATACATTCGCTGGTCCTGAGGCGCAGGTCGCGGCCATAGCAGACGATATTGCATATGATAACCACGATATCGACGACGGATTGCGCGCGGATACATTTTCCATATCGGATTTCTCCGATGTCCCGCATGTGGCGGAAACTTTCGCGGAGGTACGGCACCAATACGCTGATGTGGAGGAAAGCCGTATCATCTTCGAATCGGTTCGACGCCTGATCGGTGATATGGTCGAAGACGTCCTCAGCGAGGCCGAACGGCGAATATCGGAGGATAAACCGGGGAGTGCGGCTGAAATCCGAAATCTGTCCCGGCCCACCGTCACTTTTTCGGCTGACATGAGCGCGAAAGACCGCGCCTTGAAAGACTTTCTATTCCGTCATATGTACCGCCATCACAGCGTTATGCGGGAAGTCGACAAGGCGAAGCGGGTCATTCGAGACCTGTTCGTACATTTCATGGAGACGCCGACGGACATGCCGGCCGAATGGCGCAAACTTGCCGATAAAGGCGATGCTACTTCGGTGGCGAGAATTGTCGCGGATTATATTGCCGGTATGACGGATAATTATGCGCTCAAATGTCACGACGCGTATTTTAAGGTGGATGCCAGAGTC
>Ga0055584_100004771_pt1 | contig 13263 bp, 7 predicted proteins | sample OSDHelmetaG_FD_58716 | JGI IMG/M metagenome (GOLD analysis project Ga0055584, IMG submission 58716) | Pelagic marine sediment microbial communities from the LTER site Helgoland, North Sea, for post-phytoplankton bloom and carbon turnover... | ecosystem: Environmental > Aquatic > Marine >... | reverse complement strand
GGTTCGCGAAATATGGCCAGCATAGGTTTGTTGATTTCGATGGGGCCTAAGAGCGTATCTGCCGGTGCTTTCACTGCGGCATCCATAAGCTCTTGATATACCATGCGCTCAAATGCACGCATGGCGTACAAACCGCCATTCTCGTCTGAATATCGACGGATGCTATAGCGCGTAGCTAGGTCAGCCATATCCTCACCAGCGCGAATCTGCCCCATTAACTGCTCGGCTTGCTGCTTATCAGCCAGCAAGATTTCCTGAATGACAATCTCTTCGGGGATCTTATAGTTTTCGGGATGGGCATCGTAATGCATACGAGCCTCTTTCTCCGACACCTCTAATTCGTCCCCCAATTCAGTGTTCCACATTTTTTCTAGTAATTGCTGCGCTCGTTCTTTCTTTATTTTTTCACGAACGCTCTCACTCTCGTGGAAACCGGCAGCACGCGAAACCTGGGCGAGAAGGAAATCCGGTGCCCCTTTGCTGCTAACTCGCTGCCCGACGAGTGCGCTATCCACCGTAGACTCACCCAAGCGCGTATTGATCAATAAATACATGACCTGCTCCTGAGTAATATGCCCCCCATCAAAAAGGTAGAGTGGCGCAGCAAATTCTTCCGGGGTCAGATCGGGACTGCCGGGGGATTTATTCCACGCCATCACAAAGGAGCGCAACCGCTCGGCATCAGGGTGTAAATTGAGTTTGTACTGCAAGCTATCGATGTGTTCGTTCTTTAGCTTGTGAAACTTCTTCATCATCGTAGCGCGCTGAATGACCGGTTTGTACTTCTCATAGGGTACGAGTTGCTTGCCTACGACCTTGCCCAACTCCCATCCCTGCGGCGTGCGGAATGGCTCGCTAACCTGCCCCGTCTCCATAGAAAAAACTTTGCTGTAGACCGCGTCAGAGACGCGATCAAAGGCGTAGTATGTATCAAACTCGCCTCCTTTGTCTGCTGTTTTCTTATCCAATGAATGTTCTCTGGCTAAATCTTCAAATAGCCTTTGCCCAGACTGGATTAAGCGATAGAGCGAGTCCGCTTTAGCTCGGGTCTCCACGAGGATATGTGCCCCTTTTACTGCATAGCGCGCGGGGTGCGAATTGTAATTCTCGAGCAATTCGGCTTCGGTAATTTGAATATTGGTCCCCACATTGGCATGGAGATATGCCTCGACCATCGCATTGTGCTCGGTCACTCTTAGCGCTTCTAACAGGGTCGGGTCGGCACCCAAGCCGCGTGACTCAGCTTCGCGCACGATCAACTTCTCGTCTATCAAGCTTTGTAAGTGGTCTCGGTGTCTATCGACACCTTCTTTCGCTGATTTGTGCACAGGCTGGATTTCCGCTTCGTACTCGCGCAACTCGCGCGGTGCGATACCATCGTCACCGACGATAGCCAACATGCCATCGGGGACGGACTTATTCCCCTGAAGTATATCGACTTCAGGTGTTTGTACGGGTTCTTCTCCACATCCGCCCCAGCCCAACACCCCCACTACCAATAGCCCTAAGGTGCATTGGTGCCAAAAGGTTCTGTCACAGTTCATTTTTTTATTTGTTCCTCTTTGAGTTGGCGCACTCGTGCGCGGTGCTCCTCACTACGGGCAATTTCTCCCAAGCTCTTATAAACCTCTGCTAGTCCCTGATGGGCCGGCACCCACCCAGCGTCCAATGCCACTGCTTTTTCCAACACATCAATCGCCTCGTCTGCACGCTGTTGACTCAAGTATACCTGACCCAACGAAGTAAGTGCCGGCAGGTTTTTCGCATCATGACTCAACAATTGTTCGTACGCAGCGGCAGCCTGGTCAAAATGCCCCGTGCGGATATATATATTACCCATGTTTTTTAGCGCCTGTATATGCTCCGGGTTTATTGTCACCGTGCGGATATAATGGGGCAGAGCTACGCCGGTAAAACCAAGCCGACCATAAATATATCCCAGACTATAGTGTGCTTCAGCATCGTCGGGGTCACTGCGTATGCGCTCCTGAAATAGCTTTAGCTCTTTCTCGAATGCCTTGACCTTTTCATAGGCCTGCAGCGACTTTTCCCCCGCGCTTTCGCGCCCTAAGCGCAAATAGGTCTGCCCAAGCAAACGAAACGCCTCAGCAACCCCTGGATCAATGAGAATCGTCTGTCGCAACCGTCCTGCCGCCTCAGTCAACTGCTCTTGGCGCAGTAATAGACGTGCGATTTGTACGTGGGCTTGGACATAGGTCGTATCAACCTCTAAAGTCCGATCAAAATGAACTCTGGCCCCAACATCATCTCCTTCGTTGAGCAGGATCATCCCTAGCTCATAATGCGCTCGAGCTTGCGTTGGATCGTCTTTTACAACTTTCTCCAGCAGTGGCCTCGCCTCATCATACTGCCCTAGATGCACGCGAACTAAGCCTAAATTAAACCGCGTCGATTCGTGGTCTGGAGCCATGGCCAGCGCGTGCTCATACTCGCGAGCCGAGTCGGGTAAACGCCCCTGCTTACTATATACCGCAGCCAGACCGCGCCTGGCCACCACATAGGTAGAATCTAGAGTTAACGCGGCTCTAAAAGCCGCTTCGGCCTCATCATAGCGGTTGAATTTGAGGTGGAAATTACCCAAGCCAATCTGTAGGCCCGCATTCGCCGGTTCCAATGCAACGGCCATCTCATAGAACTTCTGGGCCTTCTCCACATCGCCCAAAGCTAAATGCGCTCGCCCCACTCCTACCAGTATCTCTCCAGATTCCGGTTCGCGGCGGCGCGCTTCCTCAAATGCTGCCAGGGCCTCTGTGTAACGGCTCTGGGCTAGCATTGCCCTTCCCAATAGCCGCGGATCGCGCAGGGCATTTTTAGCGGCATCTGGGGCTTGTAATTGCTGCACATCCCGCTGACTCAGCGAAACGGCGGGGGCTTTGTCTTTGCTCTCTTCACCACAGGCAAACAGCATAAACAGCGCGGCTGCCAACGTATACATACCATATATCTGCTTCACGGACCGACATTCTCCTCAATGATCAGGTATTGGTTGCCCAATGCATTTTCGACTACTTGCGTCGCCCCACCGGGCCATTGCACCACTACGCGCTCAGCTAGGCTCTCTTGGCCAAGTCCAAATAATAGGCGCAAGTCATGTGCGGATAAATAACTACCTCCAACGCGCACTTCACGCGTGATACGGCGTCCTGCAACGACCACTTCTACGCGCGCGCCTACTCCGTCGCGATTATTCTTTACTCCCCTAAGAACAATGCCCAACCAATGAGCCTCTTTGTCGCTATCGTTGCGCAACAAAGCCACGTGGTCGGCTGAATTATTCACGGCAATATCGACATCACCATCGTTATCATAGTCGGCAAATGCAGCCCCCCGACTGACCTGTAGCAACTCCATTCCCGGTCCACTATCGACCTTATCGACAAATCGCCCTCCACCTATATTTTCCAGCAATTGGTTGCGCTGTGCATAGGTACTGGCGTGATCAACCTTTTCTATATTGTCGTAGACATGCCCATTGGCGACAAATAGGTCGAGGTCACCATCGCTGTCAAAATCTAGAAAACCAGTGCCAAATCCCAAATAGGTCATACTCGTTTTATGGATACCGCTCGACACCGTCGCATCAAGAAAAAAACCACGTCCTAAGTTGCGGTAAAACGTATTGCTCTCCCACTGAAAATTGGTGACAAAAAGATCGAGACGTCCATCCCCATCAGCATCCGCCATATCTACCCCCATACCCGCTTCCATCGCACCTTCATCGTTCAGACTCGTGCCGCTGGCCAACCCCGTCTCGACAAATCGAGCCCCGTCGTTGCGAAAGAGCATATTGGGGGTCATATCATTGGCCAAGTAGAGATCGATATCCCCATCGTCATCGTAATCGCCAAAGATGACGCCCAACTCTTTACCCTCCGTATTATCCAGACCCATCTCACGGGTTCGGTCAACAAAAGTCCAACCACTCTCAGCCCCCCCATTGATATAGAGCCGGTCCACCTGTCCAGCGAATTTACGCGGGTCGCAGTAGAGACGTTCGTCACTATTGCCCACGCGACACACCAGTGGATCATCGATTGGGTATTCTACATAGTTGCCGACGTAGAGGTCTAAGTCACCATCCATATCGACATCGGCAAAAGCCGAACTCGTCCCCCAACCTGCATCATCTACCCCAGCAGATGCATCGGAAAAAGTACCGTCACCTCGGTTCCGATACAACAGATTTGGACCAAAATTCGTCACATAAAGGTCGGCATCGCCATCGTTGTCATAATCACCGACGCTGGCTCCCATACCGTACGACGTATCTGCAATGCCCACCTGCTGTGCAATGGGTGTGAAGAAGCCATTACCTTGGTTGCGGTATAGTTCGTTCGCTGCTATCGGCGCAGTAGACAGGCCAGGAATACGGCCCCCATTAATCAAATAGAGATCTAACCACCCATCGCCATCACTATCTAAGAAAGCCGCCCCCGCCCCATACGTCTCGGGCAGATAGCGCTTACCTTGGGCCCCGTTGGCATGTACAAAATCGACGCCAACCCGAGCGGCGACATCGACAAAATGAGCTTCAGCCCTACCGTCAGTAACCAGTGCATACAGCAGTACGGCTATGCTGCCGATCCCCCTCAACATCATGGTTGAGAGACCGCAAACCCTTCGGACACTATCCCCTGCCCGTAAGCAATGGTAATCATGCGATTACCCGCTATATTTTCCACTATTTCTTCGCGCCCATCCGGCCAGCGAACCGCGAGATGATCCACTTGCTCACCCCGTCCCAATCCAAAGTGCAGGCGCGTATCGTCCTGGGAAATATACCCCGTTCCCGAATGCACCTCGCGCAGTTGTTTCCTACCAGCAACCTCGGCGACAACACGGGATCCGATTGCCTGCCGATTAGCTCCATTACCCACGAGGCGAACGAGTAACCAGTTCTTGTCATTCCCCCCATCATTGCGCAGCAGAGTCGGCGTATTATCGATGTTGACGATGACCATATCGAGGTCTCCATCGTTGTCAATATCGCCAACGGCGTGGCCGCGACTAGACTTTTCCACTTGTAAGCCGGGGCCCCCCTGCTGGCCTATCTCAGCGAAAACATCGCCGTCATTGTTAAAGAGTTGGTTGCGCTGAAAATAACGAGTGCCAATATCGTGGCTATCTACAGCCGGATAAACATGGCCATTAGCGACGAAAAGATCGTCGTCACCATCGTTGTCATAATCGAAGAAACCCGTCCCCCAACCTAGACTTGTAATACTTTCCTTGCCGAGCGAGGTCGTAAAACTAGCATCAGTAAAAAAGCCACGGCCGTTATTCTTGTAGAGCGTATTGTTGTCGTGGGAAAAATTAGTAACAAAAAGATCGAGATCGCCATCGCCGTCATAGTCGCTGCTAGCCAGGCCCATGCCCCCTTGTTCGCGGCCATCCTCGCTATAGGCCGAAGCCGTTATTAGCGCGACATCACTAAATTGTCCCCCATCATTGCGATAAAGAGAGTTTGGCGTCGAGTCGTTGGCAATGTAAATATCGAGATCGCCATCGTTATCATAATCTCCCGCAAGGGCAGCAAAACCATAATAATCGTGACCCCCTATACCGAAAGCTGCGCTATCATCGACAAAGGCCCAACCACTTGTAGCACCGTCGTTGCGATAGAGACGGTCTCGTTCACCGGGCATGCCACGCGGCCCATAGAAAACATTAATTCCGCGCCAATTGCAAAAACTCATATCGGCCGGCACGTAGTCTGGATCAAAGTCGATATAGTTCGTCAAATAAAAGTCTAAATCTCCGTCACCATCGTAGTCGCCAAATGTCGCGGCAGAACTCCACCCGTCAAATCCCACCCCTAGCTCTTCTGCAACATTCGAAAAGCTGCCGTCACCCTCGTTGCGATACAGTGCATTGGGACCATAATTGGCCAGATATAAATCGGTGTGCCCATCGGCGTTATAGTCGACGGCAGTCACTCCCATCCCCCACCCCACATGATCAATACCCGCCTGTGCTGCAACGTTGGTAAAATGCCAATCACCATCGTTGCGAAAGAGCCCAGCTCTCGGCTCTTCACCTAGCACATAGCCCTGTAGCCGCGAACCGTTCACAAGGTAAATATCTAGATCGCCATCATTATCGTAGTCGAAAAGTGCCGTCCCCCCAGTATTGCACTCGACGATATGCTGTTTTTCTGGAGTGCCAGAAACTGTTTTATGTACGAGGCCTGCTTCAACGGCCACATCGTAAAATTGAGGTCCTGAATAAGCGCGAGAATCCTTGGGATCATCGGCAGTTGCACAAGCCATTAGAAGGGCGAATGGCAACAAGCGCAAATACTTCTCTCCCATTACGGACTCCCCTTTTTCGCGGCCAATTCCACCGCGCGATCACGTGAAACTCGTCCCTCTTCGATCCGCCCCTGTTGAATCAGTGCCGTGCCCAAGCCATTGAGCCCCTCGATCATATCTCCATCTAACGCCAATGCACGTCGAAAGGATTCCTCGGCCCGCTGATAGGCCCCTTGGACCAACAAACTATTTCCAAGGTTCTTATGGGCTAACGCATAGCTGGGTTTGATAGAAACGGCAGAAATAAAATATGCCAAAGCTTCTTCGTGTTTTCCTTTTAGGGCATATATTACCCCTATATTGTGCTGAGCTTCAGCGTAAGTAGAATCAACAGAAAGTGCCGATTGAAACTGACGGCGGGCACGATCGAGCTCCCCTCTCTTCAAGTAAACCAAACCTAGGTTGAAGTGACCTGCTGCCTGCTGTTGTGGTAATAAGGGCTGCGTGCTGCGATAGAGTTGGCGATGATAGTGGTCTTCTTCCATATCCATACCACTCAACTGTTGAAAAAAGTCGATCATGCGCTGGCCATCTTCTATTCGACCGGTGCGAGCATAGAGCGTTCCCAAGCTATAATAGGCCTCAGTGTAAGATGGATCAGCTTCAAGCGTATGTTCCATTGCGACGATGGCTTTCTCATCATCCTGCCTGCGCAGGTAAACCAAAGCTAGATAGTACTGGGCATGGGCTTGTTGGGGATCGAGTTCGGTAGCTTTGAGCAAAACCTGCTCAGCCCGCTCGTTTTCACCGCGGGAGCAAAAGATAAAACCTGAAACAAAGTGACCGTAAGCACTTGCGCGGTCTAATTTCAGCCCCTCTTCAGCAGCAGAAAGCGCATCTTGATATCCATCACCCCGCTCATTGTAAAGCAGAGCCAAAGCCCAATGTGCATCGGCCAGCCCCGGTCGAAGATCTAAGGCGTGACGAAAGGAGAGAATAGCTTGTGTTTTCTCGTGTTCTTTTGCTTGCGCAACGCCTAGATAAAAATGCGCATCAGCTTCGTCGGGCACCCGTTCAACTAGGCGAGTAAACACCGCTTTGGCAGCACGCGTGCGCCCTTTCTGCAAATAGAGCCACCCTAGCTCATATAAGTGCTGCGGGTCAGCACCTGCTACCCCGCGCTCATATTCCTCCAACGATTCGGACGGAATGATTGGCCTTAGGTGATAGCGCTCCGGTGGGCCGCAGCCAGCCCAGAGCATAAAAAAACAGAGCGAGACACCCACTGTAGACCATTGCAGATATTTTACCATTTTATTTAAAAGCACTCACTTACGTTCTCTACAGAATAATAAACGTCCGGCCTCCCCGAAGGGATGCCGGACGCGGGCTGAAAAAACGGATTTATATTTAATCTCTGCTTTATTAGCCTACTGCTGCAATCCGGCGAAGACGCGAATAAAAATGAGTGAGTTCGTTTCTGTCGCCTCTTCAAAAGCACGACGCTCCCAGCGAAAACCCGTATTCATCGTCAAAGAATAACCCAAATAAGCGGAACGATTCGACAACTGAACAGCTAAAACAGTCCCAGTAAAATCATCTACGTATCCAGGTGGCAGAATCTCTGGGCGCTCTTCGAGGTTTCGAAACAAATTCCACTCGACACCATACTCGACAAAGGTCGTCGGCAAGATAAAATACTTCGAGGTCAACATGTAGAACTGTGACCATTCGGTTATATCAAGTTCTGTGCTAAACGTCGGATTAACTTTGCGATAAATACTCTTCCACCGCGGCCAAAAAGATAGGTTATCCGTAATCGGCAACGGATAATCGATTCTATTAATTACGCCGAGAAAGAAACGATCATCTTTGGTGTCAGACTGATCGCCACGCTGCTTGTAGAAATCGTATTTAACTTTGTTATAGACGTTTAAATTCTTCATACGCAAGTAGTCGAAAGTCCAATACCCCGTGTATACAAAAGTATCTTGCGTAATGAGCGGATCTACAATCTCGGTGAAACCATCGGGATCGACCCACTGAGTTACATCGTCTTTAATATCGTCATTGACGAAGCGCAAATACTGGAACGCACGCGCCTCAACTCCGGGCCAGTTCCATTCTCCCGTTAAAATAGCATAATTCATATCGGCCTCGCGCTTACTGCTTATCTCATCCATGGTCGCGCGACCAATTGTCAGCTTAATATGTTCGTTGATGTGTGCACCGCCATAGGCGTTCCACCCATCGCGGTCCTGGCGATATGGGTAATCGGCATAGGAATCGTTTTCAAAGCGATCGATGATGCCGTTATTATTCATATCGACACCGAAGAGAAATTCCGGCGGATCGACGTTATAGCGCAGAAATGGCTCAGCAAAATCGGGCAAACTGTTCGAGTTCTGGTTGAAATCGGAAATAAAGTCCGAGTTTTCATCGTATCCGGGGAAAACCTGTGGGTCAGCCTGACCACCAGTACCAAAGGGCGACTCGCCAAACGCGAAGTCGCCGTTCTGCCACAACCGCTTCCAGTCGGGAAAGCGGTCCTGGTCATCGTTATCGTCAACCATTTCAAACGTGTAGCGCTCGGGCTGTTCATAGTCGACAAAACCGCGTGCATCTGTTATAAAGGAATTCGTCTTATATTCGGGATCCATGCGATAAAGTTCACCATAAGCAAACCAAGGATAGGCATCCTGCGAAGCGGTCACATAATAAGCGACACCATCGTCTTTAGCTAATGAGTGCTCTTGAAAGTTCTGGTTGGGAAAGCGGCGATAGTCTCGACTCAGGGCAATTTCCGAACGCAAGTTAAATCCCTTAACGTCGTCCATATCAAAGCTCAGCCCGATGATATCCTTACCGGTCGGTAGCCCGTATTCAAAACGAATAAAGCGCTGGTTTGAGCCATCACTGACATTGCCGTGCGCACGCTCGACGAGAAGAAATACAGGCTCCCCTTGGCTGTTGACCTGTAAATTTGAAGTTATATCAACTCTATAATCATTAGATATAACCAATTCAAACTCGACTTCCTGGATTTCTTGGAAAGTCGTGATCTGGTCGTCGGGTTGTTGACGGAAGTCACGAGCAATATTATAGGTAAGTTCTAGCGTTTCGGCGCCGTTGGCTTCAATAACACCCGAGCGCCGCACTCCTCCGCGCGGCGAAGGCACAATCTCAGGGTGGTCAACACCGTTGATTATAATGCGCTCGGCAAAGAGTTGTGCTCCTCCTCGTCCATCCTCTGGAGAATCATCAGATAGGCGTAGGACGATGGTTTCAACATTTCCCCCATTCTGCGCCTCGGTCAACACGCCATTCAACGAGTTGTCACCGAGTTTCTTACCGGTAGAGAAATTTGAAATATTGAGATAGGTGAAACCCAGTTTAGAAAAATCGCCCAATTGTACTTTGGAATGAAAACCAAATAGATTCGTCATATCGCCAAGTACCTGGCCCGACGAGTTTTCGAATTGGATCCGCGTTCCCGGCGAAGCAAGACGCGAAGCGATAATAGTGGTCTGGTACTTATCCGAAGCAAAGTCCCACTGCATACCATTAAACGCAGGTTTAGAAAAGGTCAGGGGGGTCAAGGTTGAGCGAATCGCCTCGCCGATCGTCATAGACGAGTAAAACTGCCCTTTCGACATCGATGAAACGACTAAATTGCTAAACCAAGAGGAGTATTTGGGCCCCTTGCGCACAATACTGCCCGAAGTAACTGGACTATCAATCGTCCAGTCAAAAATCTCGAAGCCGCGCGTTATATAGTTTCCATACATATCATAGGTGCGGAAACCTTCTAACTCGGTAGAGACATAGCGCTCGTAGCTGTTGCGGGCATAGTTACTATATTCTTCACCCGTCCAGCGATAAAAGTTATACAAGCTCTGGGGGTATTGCCACTTCCGCATCGATGGCGTCATCGCCATGTCGTAAACATCCACACCATGCGGCTCCCGCCCAGTAACGAAGCCGAGGCGCTGTGCGTAAGCGGCATCATGTACCAGCATGATACCGGCAACGGCAACAAACAAAGCGCTTAACAAACACCTCACGATGGGGCCCTCCCTTTTTGTAAGTCGTATATTTCGATTAGTCAATAGGCCACCGCAATGGCCCCAACTCTTTCGATATTACCAACGCCACTCTTAACCGCGAGAAACACTATATAATTTCCCGGTGGCACGGTTTCTCCTGCATCGTTCTTGCCATCCCACGTTTCGGTATAAATACCGCCGGTCTGGTCTCGGTCGGCCAAAGTGCGCACCAGCGATCCGGCCAGATCGTAAATGGCAATTTTAATCGGCTTTGGTTCAGAAATCTGAATTACGGTGTATTTAACACTCAGTTCGTCGTTTATGCCATCTCCGTTTGGAGTAAATACGGAAGGTAAAAATTCAACACCGCGCACAATATCGCCAATCGACTTCTGCGTCAGAGCCACACGCAGAGAATTGGTACTAACGTCAAAGTTAGCATCCCCTTCGAGGACGGGCTGGCCGAGAATATCAGATTGAGTATCCCACACTGTTCCGGTAAATATCGTGCCAAAAACAACAGCAGAGCCACGAAACAACACGCGAAGCGGAACGCTATTATTGAAGTCTATTTTGTTACTGGAAAAAATGATTTCGATAGCATTGTCTGTCACGATAACCTGATCTGGATCAACCGGAACTAATTCTTCCCCCATCTGCATACCTACGAATTGAGCTGGCGTCGGCGTATCGATACGCAGGGCGTCAAAACCATTCTCTGAGGCGTCCAGAATTGTCGCGCGAATATCGTAGGCGAAGAGCACTTCCTCGCCACCGTCGATACTCGGCAACACCACGGCATCGTCTTTATCGATGACGCCAATATTGGATGGTGGATTGGGATCATCCGCTATAGAAATCTCTCCTACGACGGCTGCGGCCGGAGGAATAGAGTGCTCTATAACGAGCGAATCAATGCGCATGGTTTGCGCCACTGATTCACTTTCCATAATGATTTGTAATTGGAAAAACGGCCGGGGACTAGGCAGTGGAATTCGCTGCCCAGATTCCAAAGGCAAGGACAAAGCGCTCCAGTTTTCAGTATCATCCTCTATGTCACCTCGTTCACCGGAAGGCAGCGAATTGTACTCACTTTCCGTCACGACGACTTGGCTGACGGCGCGCGTTGCATCATCTATAACTTTCTTAAAGTGCAATAAAGGGCTGTCATCTAACCCCGTTTTCATGCGCACCGAAACGGAAGTATTGCCCCCCTCTTCCAGCTGTACCAGTCCCCCATCGACCAGTTCTAACGTCTGCTCGGCCCAAGACAGCGTGCCATAATTCGACTCACTGCCCAAGTTAATGACATCACTCACATAGGTTGCACGAGGAACAAAACCGTTACCATATAGTTCAAATTCTGCTATTTCAAAAGGATTTCGAGACCCCACGCGCAAGCGAACAAACCGTATAAACTGCTGAGGAAACTTCATTTGAAACACGCTATTCGGATTAACGGGAACATCGCGCAGCAGTGAAAAAAGCGGTTCTCCACTTACGTAGGACGTACCATCGCTAATAAAAATCGTATGCTTGCGAACAAATTCTTCCGCAAAAGGCCTGCCATTAGCTGAAGTGCCCTCTTGGCGCGGATAAAACACTAAGCTATCAGCTGGAACTCGCGAGCCCATATCAAGAATAAAGGCCCGACCGTCTTGGTCGACTCCAGCGCGCTTAAATAGATCTAAGGTCGAAGTAGCCCCATCCCCATCGACGATGTTCAGAGCATCTGGGCTGCGAAAGGCCGTATTGTCCCATAAGGCAGCGCTTCCCTCGCTCACTAAGTCGTTGGGCTTTCCATAGCTCCAATTCAAGGTAGTTATGATATTCTCATCAGGGGTAAAACCGCGAATCTGTATTGTACCAGGGCTGGATTGATCGTCGATTTGTGCCCGCACCGCTACAACATCCCCCCACGATAGCCCACTTCCGCCCAATACCCATTCGGCCGCATCAGCAGAGAGAACACAAGCACCAACCAGCAACATAGCTCGAAGTATCGGCTTGCCATTCAAGCGAAAACTCATTGGGCCGCCTCACGTGGCTGCAGGGCCATATACACATCGCGATGTAACTTAAATTCCAAGTCAATACTCTCTACCGGCTCGCCTTTGTAGTCGAAACGGGTAACGATATCCTGCACGTGCACAGTAAAGTCATCAACGTCATTGTGCAAGGTTGGAAATACGATATAACCCGACGTCTCTTGACCACTAAATATCATATCCGGCGGATATGTAGTGCGCATCAATTGGTCTGTAATCGCCTCAAAAGCACGGCGCTGCGTACCAGCATAAGCGCGTAAATAGGGGCTAAAGTAGTCTTCTAGGAGACCTTGATCGAGCACGTTGTAAATTCGATTATTATCCGAACTTATATACGATACATTTGGGTCAATAAAGACTTTTGGATACTCATAGTTCTTGACTTTGAGTAAGACTACGGTGAAACGCTGTGGCGTCCATTCCTGTCCCCATGGCTTCCAATTCCCATAGGTATAAGGATTGGTTGATTCAGCTCCCTTGCTAGAAGAGGCTGCAAATTGGCGATTGAGAAAGTCGTCCCGGAGTACCTGGAGAGAAATTTCCAGACGATCCTGGGTGTAGACGATACTACCGTCGTCTAATACGACCATGCCGCCATTTTGCGTTTGAGCCGGCTCGGGAGGCGTGGCAAAACGACGCTGCCCAACTTGGGAGATACACCCCGTCAAGGCAATCGCAGCTGCGACAACCAAGAGCCCACTACTAACGATTTCCCGTAATCTCATGGAAAAAAGCCTTCCTTTAAACCCAAGCCCTCACCGATGTGCTCGGAGCAACAAAAATCTTCTCAGGCAAATAAAAGTGTAATAATAGAGTTCGACTGCATTACATAAGTGATTATAGATAAAGAGAGATGAAGTCTCCCCCATCTCTCTTTATCTACGTTTAATCACACGC
>Ga0055584_100004770_pt1 | contig 13263 bp, 5 predicted proteins | sample OSDHelmetaG_FD_58716 | JGI IMG/M metagenome (GOLD analysis project Ga0055584, IMG submission 58716) | Pelagic marine sediment microbial communities from the LTER site Helgoland, North Sea, for post-phytoplankton bloom and carbon turnover... | ecosystem: Environmental > Aquatic > Marine >... | reverse complement strand
CATTGAGCCCGGGTTTATCAATATTGGTTCAAGCTTGGTACCCTCCTTCACGGTTGATAATAAGTCGGGTTGCCCTCCCTTGATATCTAATTTTGATTGCACGGTATCAAATGCAATTAGCTGGTCATGGGATTTTGGTGATGGGAATACCTCACTTTTGGAAAATCCAACAAACACTTATCTCAATCCGGGGTCATATACAGTTACATTGACAGTTACAACCAGTACAGGTTGTGATGGCACCGTAAGTCTTCCTGCCTATATAGCTGTTGATAATACACCTACTGCAGAATTTTCATTTCCAAGTAATACCGGATGCATGCCATACGATGTATTATTCAGTAATAATTCCACTGGAGGTAGTACCTATTCTTGGAATTTTGGAGATGGATTCAATTCCAATTTATTCAATCCAACTCATACTTATAGCGACACTGGGTCATATGATGTATCATTGACTGTAACATCTGCCAATGGTTGTATTAGTGATACTGTTATCACAAATGCAATAAATGTTGAAACTCTTGAAGCAAGTTACACCGGTAAGCCTAGGATAGGTTGTCCGCCATTGCCTGTTGTGCTGAATGGAAACTCAAATCCGCTTTCTCTGACATGGGAGTGGGATCTGGGTGATGGTAATACAGCTAATACACAATCAGTCAATCATGTTTACAATCTTATTGGAAACTACGATGTAAAATTAATAGCTACATCTGCTGCAGGTTGTACAGACACACTTCAAAAGAACAATTTTTTCAGAGTAGTTGATGGGACAACTTCATATACGGTTCCTGATACGATCTTAGTTTGTACACCTCCGGGAACAGTAACATTTGCCGACCCTACTTTTGGTGCAGATTATTGGAGCTGGCATTTTGGAGATGGAGATAGTTCAAATATTAACAACCCAACTCATACTTATCTTGTACCAGGGGTTTACACGGTAACATTAACAACTTCTATTCCTGGAGGATGTGTTCAGGTATATAATCCGTATGCGATTATTGAGGTGATGCCTTTTGATGTATCACCTATACAGAGTATCATTTTAAATAATTGTCAGCCATACCAGGTGCAATTCAGTGATACAACATCAGGTGTCAGTTCATATCTATGGGATTTTGGAGATGGTAATACCTCTACATTGGCGACGCCAATCCATACATACTCACAACCTGGTACCTATACTGTTTCATTACAGATCATTTCAAATAATGGTTGTTTATCGAGTCTTACTACAACAGTAACATTAGGTCACACCAATCCTATTACGGTATCATCAGATGAGAACTGTACAGGTGATTCGGTTCAGTTCGGAATCTCCTCAAGTGCATTTATTTCAGCTATCTGGGATTTTGGTGATGGAAACAGCTCGACCGATCTGACGCCTGTTCATATTTACAATGTGGTAGGTGATTTTAATGTTTCTGTAATATTGACCGACTCAACAGCTTGCGTAGATACTTTCTATTTTTCTCCAATTCATATAGGAAATCCACAGCCCTCATTTATTGTTCCTGGGCCAACGGAAGGTTGTGTAACATTGCAAGTGAGTTTTGTGAATACTTCGACAGGCGCTAGTTCGTATTACTGGGAATATGGTACTGGTAATCCGAATAATGCCGTAAATCCAACAAAAAGCTATGGCACACCGGGTGTGTATTCTGTAACGCTAACTGCAACAGATAATGGATGTTCAAGATCTGTTACTCAGGTAGACTTAATTACAGCTTATGGTGCAACGGCAGCATTTAGCTTTACACAAACAAATGACTGTTTTCCGATAACTATTGACCTCACTGATAAAAGTATTGCACCTGTAAGTTGGTTATGGGATTTTGGAGATGGTAATACTTCATCACAACAAAATCCATCACATACATTTAATTTGCCACCAACCGGACCTATTTCATTAACAATTGTGGATACCAATGGATGTTCTAAAACAAAAACGAAACCTAATATCACGTTTGTGATGCCTGAGATTGTAGCGAGTGATACATCAGGATGCAGGCCGCATTCGGTAAATTTTTCCAGTTCTACAACTGCAACGGATTATTTATGGGATTTTGGAGATGGAAATGTAGCAACCGGATCAAACGTTATGCATTTGTTCACCGATACCGGACATTTTGATATTACTTTGAGTTGTGTTTTAGCTTCTGGATGTACAACAACAGTAACTTTACAAGAATATATAGAAGTCACTGCACCGATTGCAGATTTCAACTCACTTGTGCTGGCTGCATGTGCACCTACAGTGGTAAACTTTAATAATCTGTCAAGTCCCGGATCAGTTTCTTATTTGTGGGACTTTGGTGATGGGTCGACCTCAACATCGGATACGCCATCAAACCTTTATACCAGCGCTGGAGCTTATGCAATTACTTTAATAGCTACTGACACATTAGGCTGTTCTGATACGATTATTAAACCTGATTACATATTAATACCAGGACCTAGCTCACAATTTACTTTCGCTTCTCAGATATTTTGCCTTCAAACATTTGTGCAATTCACAGATCTTTCTACTAACGCAACTAACTGGGCATGGAATTTCGGAGATGGGTACACTTCCACACAACAGAATCCGGCACATACCTATCAGGACACTGGAAGTTATGTTGTGTCTCTTATTACCACTGATAGTGTAGGATGTACATCATTATATGTGAGTCCGAATCCTGTTGTTGTCTACCCTGACCCTGATGCTCAGGGAGGAGTGTCAGTTAGTTCTGGCTGTCACCCTCTAACGGTAGATTTTATTAATAATTCAATAGGTGCGACTGGCTACACGTGGTATTTTGGTAATGGAGATTCGTCAAATGCAGCATCACCAACTTATACTTATACTACGCCAGGCAATTATCAGGTATATCTTGTAGCTGTTAATCAATTTGGTTGTCATGATACATTTTTTGTAAATGATTCAATTGAAGTTTATATGCAACCAGTGGCTGATTTCAATCCTTCGGTGTTTGATGGATGTGAACCATTGTTTGTGAATTTTGTCGACAACTCTCAATTCAATACCAATGCATCATACTCCTGGAATTTTGGAAACGGTTCTACAAGTACTTTGCTGGATCCTTCTACAATATTTAACCAGGCTGGAGTTTATTCGGTCCAGATGACCTTGGTGAATCAAGGTGGATGCATAGATTCTATATCAAAGGAGATCACTGTCAATGAAAGCCCAGTAGCAGCTGGAATGTTATCAGATTATGGTGGTTGTAGTCCTCATGCGATTATCTTTACCGATATGTCTGTTGGCATAGTCAGCTGGCAATGGGATTTTGGGGATGGTACGGTATCAAATATTCAAAATCCGACTCATACCTATACACAACAGGGTACATACATTGTTCAACTCATCGTAGAATCGATGAATGGATGTACAGATACTCTTGATTTTGCTAACCCGGTATTTATTAGCCAATCACCAGCTGCATCTATAAATGCGTCAACGAATTTAGGATGCACACCGCTAGGAATATCATTTAATAATTCGTCGTCCAATCTTATTAACCCATCATATAGTTGGGATTTTGGAAATGGAACAGTTTCTACTCAAGATGAACCTTCAGTCCTTTATACCAACCCTGGTCTGTATGATGTATCAATGATAGTAACAAATCAGAGTGGGTGTAGTGATACTGCTAATACACAGATCACAGTTAATTTGAGTGCCTTGGCTTCAGCGGGTGTCACCACAACTGAGGGGTGTTCACCACTTACAGTTTCATTTAACAATAACTCAACAGGTGCAATAGGTTATCAATGGGATTTTGGCGATGGAGCCACTTCATCAGACACACTTCCTGTTCATATTTATTCCGTTCCTGGTTACTATTCTGTAAATTTAATCGCACAAGGAGTTGGTGGTTGTTCAGATACAATTGTTGTATATGATTCGATTTATGTAAAACCTTCACCTGAAGCAATTTTTAGTTCTAGCCTTTCATCAAACTGTTCACCTGTTGCTGTAGCCCTTCTTAATAGTTCAAATGCTACAATTAATGCTTCTTACTTCTGGGATTTTGGAAATGGAACAATTTCGAATTTGGCTACACCAACATTAACATACAATAGTGGTGGAACATTCAATATATCTTTAATAGTCATAGATGAAGGCGGTTGTTCTGATACCGCAACTGCTGTAGCAACTATAGGTCAATCTCCTACAGCATTGACTGCAGTTATAGATACTTCGGCATGTTCTGGCATTACTTTAGATTTTATAAACCAGTCTATCAACAGTGATAGTTATATTTGGAATTACGGAGATGGTAATACTTCCACTAATCTGAATGAAACATACACTTATAACACTCCAGGTATATATACACCGTTCTTGGTTGCAATTAATAATAGTGGTTGCAATGACACTTTGAATATCGGATCAGTACAAGTTAAAGAACAACCTTTAGCTTCATTCTCAGTTGACAATACGGTGGTATGTTTTGGAGAGCCTTTCAACTTTATAAATAACTCAACACCAATTAATGGTGTGACGTTCAACTGGGATGTTGGTGGTTTTGTATCAAATGATATTAACCCTCAAATTACATTAGTTAATCCTGGAATATATGATGTTTCCTTGATAGCAACACATCAGGATGGATGTTCAGATACGCTTGTAGAGCCATATTTTGTGAAGATGCTGGATTCATTACCGCCACCAGTCAGTCCGATATTTAGCGCTTCAGTATTGAACGATTACAGTGTTGAAATAACATGGCAGAACAGTGCATCACTTGATTTGAGTGAGTACCGACTTTATAGATTTAATCAATTGACTGGAATTTATGACCTGATATTTGTGGATAGTTCGCCAACAAACTCATCAATTAGTGTTTCATCATCATATGTAGATGCAGGTTTGAACACATTGATGAACAGTTACACTTACAAATTGCAAACTGTTGATATTTGCAACAATGCCCGACCGTTAGGTGCAAGTGTACCGCACTCCACTATAAATGTAACTGCGCAGCCACTGGCAGGAAATATCAGAGTTTTCTGGACACCATATCAGGGGTGTGTGATTGATACTTATGAGATTACTAGAACTGATGTGAATAGCGGTGTTTCTTCATTGGTCGCAACGGTTCTCCCTCATATAACAGCATATACTGATACTGGTTTCTATTGTCCGGATGATTATTTATACCGAATAAAAGCAACAGGTTTATGTGGAGTCGGATACGAATCTCTAAGTGACACTTCAGGAGCTATTCCGGCTAATGCACTTTCATTGCAGGTAGTAGATATAGTAAAGTCTACTGTTTTAAATGACAGTGAAGTGCTAACGGAATGGTTGCCTCCTGTTATATCTCCTCAAAGAGTAATTGGTTATGAGATCTACCGCTCAGATGGTGATAACAACTATGTTTATCTGACATCAGTCTCAGCTTTAGAGTATAGTTATATAGATTACAACGTGGATGTGCATACTTTTGCATATCACTATAAGATACAGGTCTTGAATGACTGCAACCTCAAAGGTAGTTTCAGTAATTTGGGAACATCCATTTTGTTACAGTCTGAAGGAACTGACAATGGAGATAAGCTTTGGTGGACCAAATACAATAATTGGAATACTGGGATCGATCATTATGTAATAGAGGTCGAAGACTCAAACGGGAATTGGAATCCTGTGAAGAAAGTTGACGGGAATGTTAACACGATCAAGATTGAATAGAAGAAAATTAATATTGCTCCTTTTCTTTGGCGAACTGCAGGTAATTCCTGCAGTTTTCCTTTTTATTAACAAATGGTGGCTTTTAATAACTTTGTGCTAAATACGGAATATGTTTAAAAAACCACTTATCCTGTTCTATTTACTGGTAATATATGTACTGGTTCAGTTCTCGTGGTGGGCTTATTTGCTGGTGGATCTTAATCTGGAAGTGTATCAGCATAAGTGTGAACTGCTTCAAAGGGGAATGGAAGAGGATTTGTTATCCAATGAAGAAATGTACCTCAATGAACTTGAGAAGAGGTGGTTCATGGTGGCTGGTGAAGGATTAGTATTTTTAACATTACTTGTAGTAGGAATCTATAAGACCAGGCAATCATTTAAAAAAGAATTTCAATTGGCACGTCAACAGAAAAATTTTTTATTGTCCATTACGCACGAGTTTAAGTCACCACTGGCAGCAGTAAAGCTAAATCTGCAAACAATGCAAAAAAGGATCCTTTCAAAAGATCAAATGGAACATGTCCTTTCAAATGCTATTTCAGAAACCGATAGAATCGATAACCTTGTAGAGAATGCTCTTATGGCAACAAGGATTGAGTCGAAAAATTTGGACATACTATTATCTGAAATGGACATATCTGAATGTGCCAATAATGTCCTGAAGAGCATTCGAGCTACTACTGCAAAAGATGTAAAAATAGAATCAAATATTGAGCCTGATGTGTTTATCCTGGGAGATAACCTTGCCATATCCTCACTAATCAGTAATTTAATTGAAAATGCAATAAAGTATTCGACAGCTAATCCAAAAGTTTTGGTCACCCTTACTAATAATAAGAATCAGGCAACTTTAGTGGTTGAAGACAATGGTATTGGAATCTCAGATAATGAGAAAAATGAAATATTTTCCAAGTTTTATAGAATTGGAAATGAAGAGACACGCAGATCAAAAGGTACTGGTTTGGGTCTATTCATTGTGAAACACATAGTTGATCTGCATAACGGTAAAGTTGATGTTCGAAATAATGTACCACAAGGAACAATTTTTGAAGTTTCGATTCCTTCATTGAAATCAGCAATATGAATATAGTTAAGCAAAAAGTGATTCTAATAATCATGGATGGATGGGGGGAAACTGAAGCAAGCCCTTCTAATGTGATCTCATTAGCTGACACTCCATTTGTTGATAGCCTCTATGAAAATTATCCTCACTCGCAGCTCCTGACATCCGGAACAGACGTAGGGTTACCTGAAGGTCAAATGGGGAATTCCGAAGTTGGACATTTGAATATTGGTGCTGGCAGGGTTGTTTTACAGGAGTTGTTGCGGATCAATAAATCCATAGCAGATGGGAGTTTTGATTCTAATGAAACTATCCTGAACACATTTAATTATTGTTTAACAAATGATAAACCTCTTCATCTTATGGGCTTATTGTCAGATGGTGGGGTGCATTCTCATCAGGATCATCTGATACATATTTGTAAACTTGCTCATCAACATAATATCCGTCAGGTTTTTATTCATGCTTTTACAGATGGAAGAGATACAGACCCCAATCAAGGTATAGATAGTGTTATAGCTGTGGAATCAGCTATTTCTGGCACAAATTCTAAAATTGCTAGTATCATAGGAAGGTATTATGCCATGGATCGCGACAAACGTTGGGAAAGGGTTAAATTGGCCTATGATCTAATAGTAGAAGCCAAAGGAAAATACTTTGACAGTGCAGGGTCAGGCATCAATAGTTCCTATAAAGACGGGGTCACTGATGAGTTTATTAAGCCGATTGTAATAACAGAAAATGGAAGGCCAACAGGTCGAATATGTGAGGGGGATGCTGTACTTTGTTTTAATTTCAGAACGGACAGATGCAGGGAAATCACAGAGGTGCTTACCCAGTCTGACATGGAATCGCATCAGATGAAAAAATTGGATATTTATTATACAACATTAACGAAATATGATCCAACATTTCAAAATGTAAATGTGGTATTTGATAAGCCAAATATTCAAAATACACTAGGCGAAGTGCTTAGTAAAGATGGTAAAAAGCAATTAAGGATAGCAGAGACTGAAAAATATCCTCATGTAACATTTTTTTTCTCAGGAGGAAGAGAGCAACCGTTTGCAGGAGAAGAGAGAATAATGGTCCCGTCTCCAAAAGTCGCAACATACGATCTGCAACCATCTATGAGTGCTTTTGAAGTAAAAGATAAGCTGTTGAATGAGATACAGAATAATGACCTGGACTTTGTATGTCTCAATTTTGCGAACGCTGACATGGTTGGTCACACAGGTAGTATAGAAGCAGCAATAGTCGCTTTGGAAACAGTTGACAAATGTGTAAAAGAGATCGTAGAACAAGGTTTAAGATATGGATACACCTTTCTAATTACTTCGGATCATGGGAATGCTGACAAGATGTTAAATGATGATGGTTCTCCTAACACAGCACATACTACCAATCCGGTACCATTAATTGTAGTTAGTTCCAAGAAGCCTGAATTAGAATTGCAGTATGGTAGGCTGGCTGATATTGCTCCTACTATCTTGCAAATGATGGGACTGAAAATACCTGCTGATATGGATGGCAGGGTTTTGTTAAGAGAGGCGTAAGAATATTGTTAAAATAATAGATAAAGATTTTTTATTTCACTATATTACAAATAGTACTTTTATGGTGAGGTAACATTAAGTTTAATAATGTGTCGTATCGTATGTTGAATAAGTTGCTTTTCTTTTTTTTATGCCTGAACTTTTGTCTGTCCTTATCAGGTTTTGCTCAACGGGACAATAATTCCAATTTTTCTCTTTCGTTAGGAGGAGGCGTTATGTTCTATAATGGTGACCTCAGCGACTCCGAAGTCTTGCCTGATTTTAAATTGATCAACCCTTATATTACGGGCGAAGTATCATGGTTATTGCTCGACAGGTTGGACATGTCACTAGGTGTTTTATATGGAAAGATTGAAGCTGCGGATTCCCTTGCTAAGGAGAAAGATAACAATCAACGGAATCTAAGTTTCAGGTCTACTTTTCTTGAGATGAATCTGCAATTCCGTTTAAGCCTTTTGAGTGTAAAGAATACATTTATATTAAATCCGTACTTGTTAGGTGGAATTGGTGGGGTGTATTTTAACCCCAAAGCTGAAATAGATGGAGTAGAATATGAATTACAGCCTTTAGGTACAGAAGGTCAATTCATCATAAGTGGAGGATATGAAGATCCTTACAGCAGATTTACCGGGACTCTTAACTTTGGTGGAGGAGTAAATATTCGTGTCAACGATAACTGGTCAGTCAGGTTAGAAGGAGCCGCACATTTAACTTTAACCGACTACCTTGACGATGTTAGTACAATATTCCCTGATTCCCTTGACCTAAGCCGAACTCCTAATGGGTCCATAGCAGTACTATTTTCAAGCAAGAGGTTCAAGGGCTTTCCTAAAAAAGGACGTAGCAGGGGGAATCCTGGAAATGATGACGTGGTTTTTAGATTTGGGGTGTCGCTGGTTTATGTGTTACCTCCAAAATCAAATAAGCCAGCTCACAAACCTGGGATCATGAGAGATGCATTCCCCGGAAAACAGGGATGGTGGGGTAAGTCCAAAGATTAGTATTGACTTAACTCTGTACCAGATTTGATTGCATCAGCTCTTCAATTTCTTCAGCTTCAACAGGAATGCTGGCCATGAGATCTATAGGGCCGTTTTTAGTTACCAGAATATCATTTTCTATTCTTATTCCCAGGTTCTCTTCAGGAATGTAAATTCCTGGCTCGCATGTGAAAACCATACCTTCCTGCATAGGTTCATATTTATTGCCGATATCATGTACATCAAGACCTAAGAAATGGGAGGTCCCATGCATAAAATACTTTTTATACAGCGGATTTGAAGGATTTTGTTTTTTTACATCAGCAGTATTAAGAAGGCCTAGTTTAATCAGAGCTTCTTCCATCAAAACCCCAACTTCAGAATGATATTTTTCAATGGTATTTCCCGGGACTAGCATTTTAATTGCTTGACGCATTACACCGAGTACCGCATTGTAAACCTCCTTTTGGCGTTGTGTGAATTTACCATTGACAGGAACACACCTAGTCAGATCTGCAGCATAATTGGCATACTCAGCACCAAAGTCCATCAAAATAACATCACCATCCTTACATTCTAGGTTGTTATCTACATAATGTAATACACAAGCATTACCACCTGATGCAACAATCGGTGAATATGCATGGCCGGTAGCCTTGTTCATCAGGAACTCATGAATGATTTCCGCTTCGATCTGATATTCCATTACACCAGGACGGATAAAACCTAATATTCGTCGGAAAGCTTTCTCAGTGATGTCCATCGCTATCTTCATTACCTCAATTTCAATAGCAGACTTCACAGATCTTAGAACAGCCATCAATGGAGCAGACCTTTCAACTCTGTGAGAGGGATACCTTTCTTTCATGTCTATTGCAAATCTGAGTTCACGATATGGTACTTCAGAGGTGAATCTGTCATTTTCATTCATGTTCAGGTACATAACCTGTGAATGATTCATAATCACTGGCAACAGTGATTCAAACTGATCGAGCCAGTAAATGCTTTTGATGCCTGATACCTGCTGAGCTTCTTCTTTGGTGTATTTATGTCCTTCCCAAACAGCGATTGTAGGACTTGTTTGACGTAAAAACAACATTTCCCGGTATTGTGGTAAGGGATGATCGGGGCAAATTACCAGAATAGACTGTTCCTGATCGATTCCTGTAAGATAGAATATGTCTGATTGTTGTCTGAATGTGAAGTTGGCATCCCCATTTCTGGGCATTTCATCATTAGAGTTAAAAAATGCAACTGCATTTGATTCAAGTAATTTCCTGTAATTTATACGGTTTCCGATGAATAAATCCGTATTGATTTGATCGTATTTCATAATTCTGTGGTTGAACCTGAAGTAAGTAATATATGATGCAAAGGTACTTTATACGGCCTCTATGGACAAGATTAGTACAAAAATTTCAGTATTATTTGAATACCAAGGCATAAGGCTATAAATTTGTCGAACAATCAATAAACTTATGAACTCCATTCTTGAGATATTCAGTTCTTCAATAGGTCGAAAGCTGATCATGTCACTGACAGGTCTTTTTCTATGTACTTTCCTTATTGTTCATGCAGCAGGTAATATTCAGTTATTCAATGATGATTATGGATTATCATTCAATCAGTATTCTGTTTTCATGACAACATTTACGCCTATAAAAATAGTATCGTATTTATTGTACGCTTCAATCTTATTACATGCCATCAATTCACTTTTTATCACATTGGCTAATAGAAAAGCAAGGCAGACAGGTTATGGCGCAAAGAAAGATCCTAGATCTTCTTCATGGGCATCAAAAAATATGGGAATATTAGGAACCATCTTACTCATCTTCCTTATTACACACATGGCAAATTTTTGGTACAAGTATAAATTCGGAGAAGTTCCTTGGGTTGAATATACTGTTGATGTTAATACTGGTGTGCCTATAGGTGAACCGTTAGTAGTTACAGGTAGTGATCTCGTTCCTCATGAGTATTTAACAACTGATGAAAGTGGTAGTGGAATGAAAAAGGTTGTTATCCGGGATCTTTATATAGTAGTAAGTAAGGCATTCAAGCAACCCATGCTTGTTGTACTTTATTTGTTAGGATTAATAGCACTTGCCTATCACCTCGTTCATGGATTTCAGAGCGCCTTCCAAACAATGGGTATAAGACATAAGTCCTACACCGGTATTATAAGGGGTATTGGTATTTGGGTGTTTGGAATAATTATTCCGCTCGTTTTTGCTGCAATGCCTGTTTATTTTTATCTGACTAAATAATCTATTCTGACCGATATGACATTAGATTCTAAAATACCATCCGGAGATCTAGCTAAAAAATGGGATGACTATAAGTTCAACCTCAAATTGGTGAATCCGGCAAATAAAAGAAAGTATGATATTATTGTAGTAGGAACCGGGTTGGCCGGTGCTTCTGCTGCTGCTTCACTCGCAGAGTTGGGATATAATGTTAAAACATTTTGTTTTCAGGATAGTCCCAGACGAGCACATAGCATAGCTGCGCAAGGAGGTATCAATGCTGCAAAAAATTATCGTAATGATGGGGATAGTGTTTATCGTTTGTTCTATGACACAATAAAAGGAGGTGATTATCGTGCACGTGAAGCCAATGTACATAGGTTAGCTGAAGTGAGTGTTAATATTATCGACCAGTGTGTGGCGCAGGGTGTTCCTTTTGCTAGAGAATATGGAGGTTTGCTCGACAACAGATCCTTCGGTGGTGCACAAGTATCAAGAACCTTCTATGCCCGTGGTCAAACCGGCCAGCAACTTCTCTTAGGTGCATATAGTGCTATGAACAGGCAGATAGCTACTGGTAAGATCACCAGCTATACAAGGCATGAGATGCTTGAGGTGGTTAAGATCGATGGCCAGGCTAGAGGCATCATTGCCCGCGACTTAGTTACTGGTAAAATCGAAAGACATTCTGCGCATGCTGTGATCTTATGTACTGGTGGTTATGGGAACGTATTCTATTTGACAACATATGCCAGAGGCTCAAACGGTACGGCAATTTGGAGAGCACATAAACAAGGTGCACTTTTCGGTAATCCATGTTTCACACAAATTCATCCTACATGTATTCCCGTAACCGGGGATCATCAGAGTAAGCTGACATTGATGAGTGAGAGTTTACGTAACGATGGTCGCATATGGGTGCCAAAGGAGAAAGGAGATAAGCGTACTCCTGGTGATATACCTGAAGATGAAAGAGACTATTACTTGGAGCGGATTTATCCATCATTCGGGAATCTTGTTCCCAGAGATATAGCATCAAGAAAAGCTAAAGAGGTATGTGATCAGGGAAGAGGTGTTGGCTCTACCGGTCTTGCTGTATACCTTGATTTTGCCGATGCCATACAACGACTCGGAAAAGAAGCTGTAGAAGCAAAATATGGGAATTTATTTGATATGTACAAGCAGATAACAGGTGAAAATCCATACGAAACACCAATGCGAATCTATCCAGCAGTGCACTATACTATGGGAGGTTTATGGGTTGATTATAATTTGATGACATCTGTTCCCGGTTTATATGCATGTGGCGAAGCAAATTTTTCAGACCATGGTGCTAACAGGTTAGGTGCAAGTGCCTTAATGCAAGGATTAGCTGATGGTTATTTCGTTTTACCTTATACTTTAGGTGATTACTTGTCAGGTGTTGAAAGGAAACCAATAAGTACGCAAACACCTGAGTTTGACCAGGCAGAAAATGCTGTTAAGGATAATATTAAAAAATTACTTTCAGTCAATGGAACAAAAACAGTTCATGAATTCCAAAAGGAATTAGGAAATATCATGTGGAACCATTGTGGGATGGCTAGAAATGAATCCGGACTAAAAGAAGGAATTGAGAAAATTAATAATCTACGAACAGAGTTTTGGCAAAATATTAAGATTCCTGGAAGCGATGAGGAGTTGAATCAAAATCTCGAGAAAGCAGGTCGTT
>Ga0055584_100004769_pt1 | contig 13264 bp, 6 predicted proteins | sample OSDHelmetaG_FD_58716 | JGI IMG/M metagenome (GOLD analysis project Ga0055584, IMG submission 58716) | Pelagic marine sediment microbial communities from the LTER site Helgoland, North Sea, for post-phytoplankton bloom and carbon turnover... | ecosystem: Environmental > Aquatic > Marine >... | reverse complement strand
GGGCATTGGTCACAAACACCGTAAACCAAATTTCATCCCCTGGCTTATAAAGAGTTCTATCAGTCTGTACATAGATTTTTTCTTGGACGGCGATGCTATCGTAAAGAGCATATTTTGCTTGGATAGACGAGGTCTCTTGTGCTTGCAGTTTATTATTAGTAATAAAAATCAAGCTGCAAATGAATAGTAGAAATAGCTTCATATCTTATTTTTTATTTTTATTAATAAGATGCTACTTTTTAGTCTCTTGGTGTATTGAAGTTGTTTTTTGTATAGTAACATTCTATTACCGAAGTTTCTTTTATACGACTTACTTTATTTCCTTTTTAAACAAAAAGCCAATGTACAAGTTTGCCAATCAAAAATCTTGATTCGCTCAAGAGCAACGGCTCTTGACTTCAATTGCGCTTCTAATTTTTGTTCTAAATTTAATTCATTTAGTCTAAAACCTTCAATCGTTGGCAATTGATGTTTACTAATAATCACTTTGAGATAATTCGTAATATTCGTATCCTGATAACCTGTAATTGATAAAGAACCGTAACTAGCGTCAATAATATTATCAATAGATTCACGAGCGGAGAGCTTAATATTAGAACCTAAAGGAATAACACCATAATCTGCACTAATTAAAAGACAAGCAATGTAATAATCCTGCGAAAAAGAGACGTTTTTTATCCCTACTTCATAATCAAATACTTCATCTACTTCACTCTTTAATATAATTTTTTTATACTCTTTTTGTGGAAGGCTATTCGCATTTTTCAAATCTGTTTCGATCTCAAAACCTCCTTTTGAATAAACACATTGGACCGCTTCTTTATCTTCAATTTTAGGCGTTTTAAACCTTAATACGATGTCCTTAGAAGAAATTCCAGCTTTAGGATTTGATAATTCCACTGAGGAACGCCATTGATTCAGATGCTCTAAATTAGTAATCAATAAATCCAATACCGCTTCCTTTCCTATGGACGCTTGCTCAAATTCAAGGATAAACACAGAACGATTTTTTTCATACAGTCGATAACAGCCTGCTTCTTTTTCCCATTCTAAACTAAAACAACATCCCTCCACATTAGGAACAAAAAGAACCTGTCTAATATCCTGTTTATCTAAGCCTTGATTCAAGGCCTCTAAATCCTCTTCAACTCCTACAAAACCAATCAACATGAGAGACAGGGTAAAATCCAGTACTTCTGCCCAATACGTATTCTCATATTTTAAAGAAGGCAAAGACAAGTGAATCGGGCTGTTTTTCATCCCAATAAATTGCACTTCTCCTCTACCAACAACTTCCGTCTGCTCTTTTCCCTCAAATAAATTAAAGGAAATACTACGTTTTAAATCCAAAGGAAAGCCCAATTGTGCCCCAAATTGAATACTGTAGGTTGTTTTCTCTTTATCTCTAGAAATTTTAAAGCGTTTGGTCTTTTCATTCGAAGCTGCTCCATCTATAAAAATTCTATTGACATCAAATCCATTATAGGCTTCAAAAACAGGGGTTTGATTGATTGGGTAATCTATCATCTGACTCAAAATGGCATTGTACGTCTGAAAATAAGTTTGAGGTGTTGTATTGCATTTTAAGCCATCTATTAATCCCTGCGTGAACCAACCTCCGTTTTCATCCCCTGTCGCATATTTTCCTAATTGACAAGCATATAAACCTAGATAACTTGGCTTTGGAAAGTTTTTTACTTTTTTATGTTTTAATAGCTCTTTGAAATAATAAAACTTATTCGCCTTAATCGTTGCGTCATATAGATAGTGCTCCACTTTTCTAGCTGCTTTAATTCCATCAAACGAACGAGTAATTTGCCCTGCATGTGATTCAAATTCCATTGAATGGCAAGCATCAAGCAACACAAGAACATCCGCTTTATTTCGTCCAATATAGTTCAATAAAACCAACAATTCGTTCTCTGACAAATCGTATATTTTGGCTGTTCGGCTATCGTGGCAAAGAAGCGTTTTTTCAATTTCTATGGTATCCGATGCTTTAATTGCTTCATTTTCTGTTGTCCAAGAACCATGTCCTGCAAAAAAGAATATCGCCACATCATTTTCACGTGCTTGTCCTAAATGCTGTTCCAGTCCTTTGATAATATTCCCTCTTGTGGCGGCTCCATCTTTAAGCACTTTTATATCTAGTTCAAAGCGGTCTTCATAGGTCTTTTTCAGATAATTCTGAATATGATCGACATCTTTGTGCGTTCCTTTTAAGCTAGGAATTAAAGGTCTTGCGTATTCATTAATACCAACAAGTAGTGCATATAGTTTTCGGGTACTCATATTTGGGCATTTTTATAGGTAAGAATCGTTGAACTAAAAATAAGAATTCTTCTTTGAAAGAATGTTTTTTTGATAGAATATGTTTTTTGATCTTTTGTTAGTAAATTGTACGACTCAAACATTAAATCCGATACCTATGCAAAATATTATAGACTTAATCAGTAATTTACAAATTTACGATGCAATTGACGAGTTAGACGACTTAGGAATTGATACACCTGAATACCAACAATTAAAAGAAGAATATGATAATGGGGCAAAACCTGACTTTGTTCCACGGTTTAAAAAGTTGGTAGAAAAACTAGGGTACAAAGACAAGCAAGAAATCAAACCAATTGTAAAGATTAAAAACACGCTCCACAACCAAGGAAATAATAATACGATATTCCAAGGTCTTAATAATAGCAATGTCACTATAGGTAGTTCAAATAACAAGAAAAAAGACCTTGTTAAAATCCTATTTATGGCTGCCAATCCTAAAAACACACAGTCTTTAAACTTAAATACAGAATATCGCAGCTTGCAACAAGAAATGCGTCAAGGAAGCAAACGAGATGAGTTTGAATGGTTGTCTCCTATTTTTGCTGCCACCTTAACGGAAATGATGCGGGGGCTAAATCAACAGCCTAATATCATTCATTTTTCTGGTCATGGTCTAAACAAAGGTCTCGTCTTGGAAGATGAAAATGCCTATGCACAAGTCGTTTCGAATGAAATGTTAGACTTATTATTCAAAGACTTAAGTGGCATTGTCAAGATTGTTGTTTTAAACTGTTGTTACTCTACTGCTCAAGCTGAGTTTTTATCTAAAATTGGTTGCTACGTTTTGGGTTATAATACTCCTGTTGGAGACAAAATTGCCCAATCTTTTGCCAAAGGATTTTACTTGGGTCTAAGTGATGGCAAAGATTTCAAAGCGGCCTTAAATTCTGGGCGTGTCCTTGCCATGGGAGAACAACCTAAAGATAAACTCCCCTTGTCCGTTTGGAAAGATGGGCTTCCTATTGAATTGTAAAAAAGAGTTGCTGCACTCGGTGTATCAATCCTTATTTTGTTTTTGATAATTCTATTCTTCTTCCTTTTTGATCCTTAACGATAAAACTAGAATTTGGGAATTTTTTTTGTAATTCCTCCACCATCCTTATATTAGCAGCATAGTTTTCATCTTTATGTAATTTAAAAGAAATTCGATACAGCTTTTTCAAATTACTAATATCAGGAAAGTTTTTTATATTTAAATTATTATTAAACTCCAGTGTTTCAAGATCTTTTAAGTTAGAAATTCCTTTGGGAAGTTTTTCCAATAGAGGAGATAGTTTCAATGTTTTTAAAAAAGTTAGCTGGTCTATCGTCTCTGGAAGTTCTTTTACTACTGTCCTTGACAAATCTAATGTTTCAAGATATTTTAAGTTGGAAATTTCTTTTGGAAGTGTTTCTAATGACGGAGGTAGTTCCAAAATTTTTAACTTTATTAGCTGGCCTATCGTCTCTGGAAGTGTTGTTAATGCTGTTTTTGATAATTCTAATTCTTCAATATTTTTTAAATCTCCGATAACATCTGGAAGTATTTTTAGTCTTTCAGACACCAAGCCTAAAAATTCAAGCTTCTCCAAAGAACCAATGTTAGCTGGAAGTTCCTCTAGTGATGCATAACTATAAAACCTTTTTAGATTTTTTAGATTTCCTATCGCCTCTGGAAGTTCTGTTATTTTTCTGCTATGAATAATGAAATTTTCGAGATTTTCTAACCTAAAAATACTAGCTGGAAACTTCTCTAATCCTTCTGAGAGGCTTATTTTTTTTAGATTTTTTAGATTTCCTATCGCCTCTGGAAGTTCTTTGGGCGCATCTCCATAAAACATTAAACACTCTAGCTTCTCTAAATTGTAAATACTGGCTGGAATTTTTTCCATTTCTTCGGAAATAACTAATTCTTTTAGATTTTTCAATTTTCCTATCGCTTCTGAAAGTTCTGTTAACCGTGTCATCCGAAAATTTAGCGATTCGAGCTTTTCCAAATTATAAAAACTAGAAGGAAGCTTATTTAAGAATAAAGGAAAATGTATACTTTTTAAATTTTTCAGTTTTCCTATCGCCCTTGGAAGAGCAGTTATATCTACCGAAGAAAGGTCTAACCATTCAAGACTTTCTATGTCATAAAGACTAGAAGGGACTTTCTTAACAGAAGTAGGAAGTCTTAATATTTTTAAATATTTTAACTTACTAATATCTCTAGGAATTGAGGGGATCTCTGTCCAAACAATATTTATTTCTTTTAAGTTTTTAAACATTGTAATAGAACTAGGGAATACATCTAAATCAAGTCCACTAAAAAGTAATAATTCAACTCTATCTTTAATAATACTATCTTTTGCTAAGTGTTCAAGTATGTTCAAGATATCCTCTTTCTCCATTCCTTCAAAATCTAACGCTATTTGTCCTCTACTACTCTTAATTGTAGAAACTAATTGTTTATGTGCCAATTCTGTATAACGCGCCATCTTCGTCAACTTAGATTTGATCCTATTTTCGGTTAAGTCGTTTTTAAGATATGCTATATCTTCTTTAGACAAAAGAGATTTCACAATACTATTTTCTCTTAATACTTCTGATATATTAATCAATCGGTAGCTATTACCACTCGTATCAATAAGGTATTTTTTATATAAATTATCATATATATTTATCTCCATTTGAGCAAATCCTGTCTCCGAATTAAAAGGTTCTCCTTTATCATATACAAAATTAATCTTTCGATTAGGATTTCCATCTTTATCTATAAAACCATATTTTCCATCCTTAATCGCTAAGGCAAACTTTCCATCATAAAAATCCATCGCACTGACAATTTTTATGTTTTTTTCATTCGCTTCTTCCGCTTTTTTTAAAGCAATCTTAATTTTGTTTTGTTGTTCTAATATCGTGTTCGACTGGGCTTCTATTTTTCTTTTTTCGGCCTCAATAATTATAAATAACGTATCAATTTGTTTGTTAGCATTTTGTTCTAATTCAGGGCAATTACAATCTTTAGCCGCAACAATAGCGGCACGGTAATAATTTAATTTGGTTTGTGTATTTTTGACCGTATCCGCTTGTGCCATTTCAATAAAATCCTTGTAATAAAGGCACGGAACCTTACACGTTTGAGCATTCATCTCAAGAGAAATAAAAAGGAACAGCATACCGCTAAAAAGTAGTATTTTCATGGGGCTTAATTTTTGTATTTAGTTTTTAATTCAGCTTCCAAAACATCTATAGACACCGCAAAGGCAGGATTATGCTGCAATGTCTTGATCAGTTCTTTCGTTTTTACAGCATCAATAGAGGTCGGGTTAAGGTCCAATATTTTTGTATTAATGGCTGCTATTTTTTCTTTGATCGCTTTATCATAATTAATTTTTTCATACGTTTTCAAGTCTAAAATTAATTTAGTAATGTCATTGAATATCGCTTCATTAAGGCTATAAATAGCCTTTCTTTTTGCTTTGTCCGCCTCTACCTTTGCCTTTTCTGCTTCATTCAGATTATTGATCGCTTCCCCTTTTGCTTTGTCCGCCTCTCCTTTCGCCTTTTCTGCTTCATTTAGGTTATTGATCGCTTCCCCTTTTGCTTTGTCTGCTTCTGCTTTTGCCTTTTCCGCTTCATTCAGGTTATTAATTGCTTCCCCTTTTGCTTTATCTGCCTCTATCGTTGCCTTTTCTGCTTCTGTTTTTGCGCTGTGTGCTTTGATCGTTTGTATCCAAGAAAAACCAAGGAAGATTAATAAAATGACAATAAATCCTAGTATAGAAATTTGAGTGATGCGCTTTTTTCTAGTCGCTTCTTTTTGAGCCCGAAGAACTTCCTCTTTGCTTTCCTTAATCAGCTTTGCTTCTTCTGGTCGTAATTTTAATCGTTTCAAAAAAGGGCTAATAAAATCCAATTGTTTTTCAGAAAATAATTCCCGTGCTTCATCTTTGAGCAAAGATTGGCTTTTAATCAAATTCCGAACTTCCAACAAGGCGATTTCTTCGTCACTTCGTTGTTCGGCAATCCGCAACGCTAAAGAATCATGTGCAATTTCATACAACTCTTCTTCCTCAATATAGCGCAAGATTCGATTGTTCATCAAAGCAATGACAACCTGTTCAATAAGACTTTTGGGTATCTCTGGAAAATGGTGACTAAGGGTACTTATCCCAATCGGTTCTTTAGTTCCATCTATTGTTACAAAAGGGGAAAGAATTTTCCAAATTGTTTTTCGCTCACATTCTTGATCTTTCGCAATTTCAACAATTTGCTCGTCCAAAAAATTTCGCAAAATATTCCCAATATCACCAATCTCTAATAGTGATTTTAAGTTTAAAGTAGCTTCTGTTCTAGGCGTTTTAGATTTATCCTTAGAAACATGCCGATAGAACTTATCTAAAAAAACTTGCAAATAAGGAAGCTGAATCGTCAAGCCTTTTTCTTTGCCTCTAATTTTTTCAAAAACCTGTTCAGCAATCTCTTCGGCTTCCTCTTTCTTGATATGAACAATTGATTTTTTAGATCCTGTTGCTCCCAAAACCACATCTTTCACCTTTTCAAGATTCATTGGGTCAATCCGAAGTTTCTTCCGAAACAACTCAGGAACTGCTCGTTCAAATTCGTATAGAGAGCCTAAATATTCTTCTCGAATACTAAAAATAAGCTTGACAGGTTGTTCTACTTTTAGAATTTCTTGAACCGTGGCAATAAATTGAGCTTGTTCTTCTTTACTACCCAAAATAAAAAGTTCTTCAAATTGATCAAAGATCAAATAAATTGGACGAAAGTGCTTGAGGTAGATATTTTTGAGAAAAACTTGCGTTTCGCTTAGTGCTTTTGTAGAAACATCAGATACTTGATCCTCTTCCATGATATCGTCTAACCAATCTAGGTTTTCCGTTCCTTCCTCTGACTTTTCGCTTTCACCTCCAACCGAAACCAAGGATTTATGCAAGGATTCATTCAAATTTTTATGTCTTCTGACAAAGACTTCCAACCAGTCGTGTTTCTGGAATTTACTAGCCAAACCACATTGAATCAAACTTGTTTTACCCGTTCCAGAAGCCCCATATAAAAGCAAAATATCAGACTGATAAATCATCTCATAGAGTTGGCGTACTTCTTCATCACGACCAAAAAAAATGTCCTTATCTTCCGCAGTATAAGAATCTAAAAATTTAAATGGATATATTTTATTGTTCATAGGGCAATCGTTCTATCTGTATTGAATGTCTGGGCAAAATTTAACCAAATAAATCATCGAAACTGACATCTTCTGCGTCGTTTTCCATTGGGGTACTATTTTTAAGTACTTCCGCTTTTGCTTCTTCAAATTGTTGAAAAACTAAATCAAATTTCAATTTGATGTAATCATTTTTCTCCTTCATTAAATTCTCCAATTTGGTGTTGGCATTAAGCATATTTGAAAAATTAACATTCTCTATGCTATTATCCTCCAAAAAACGATAATTGAGGCTGGAATCTGAAATATGCTTTGAAGAGAAAAAACATATCTTAGCTCCCTTTTCAAACATTTGAGTATTATAATCAATCACAAAAGGCGATAGATTTACATACTCTTCGTAGTTCGATCGCTTATCATAAATGAGCACCGCATCCGTGACAACTGGTGTGTGAAGAATATTTAATTTTTCGGTATTTTCATTAAATTTTTGGTCAATACCCAATTCAATATAGCTATGAATATATTGAGGTGAAGAGGTTCTTTTTTCATCATAAAGAACACGCTTAATCGACAGCATATCATAATTCATAAACAAAATGAGATGCGTTAGAAATTGGGTCAATTGCCCTTCCATTTCAAAGCAAGTCATTAGGGAATGCTGCGATTTTTCAAGTAAGCTTTTTAATTTTTGAATCCGATGGCAACTCTTTGTAAAACGCTCTATCTTAAGCGCTTCAAGCCCTTTCAAAGGAAGCGGGAGTTTATGTTTTTCAAAGAGCTGAATTAAAACTCCTAACAGAGTAGCATAATTGGTTAAACTCCGCTCAATCGAGTCATTAAAAAACAGGCTTAGCTCTTTTGTCTCTTCTGCATTCAGTTGATAATTACCTGTTTTTTGAGCATCCCAAAAAGCAGAAATAAGCGTAAAATTTAAAAGCTGTATTGCTTTTTGTGCCGTCAAATGACAGCTCTGAATATAGCTTTGTTGCTTTTCCTCCGAAAGGGCTTCTTTCCCAATCGCCATGATTTTACGCAATTGAGCTCCAACCACGCCAACAAAAGCAAAAGTGATTAAATTTTTAGCCACATCTGCAAAACGGCTATCGTTTTCCCAACCATTAATAGACTTCGTTTTATCCAAAAATTTCTGTGCAGGCGTTAAGCCATTGTCTGCCAAAGCAAGCATTAGTTTTTTAGTCATTAGAACATTAAAGGTCTTTTTAACCCCTAAATCAGCTTGTCCCAACTCCCCTAAATCATAAATCTTATCAGCCATTTGTACTTGCTGGGCATTCATTTGCTCCAACAAAGCATTTAGGGCTGCCATTTCATTTTGAATCTCCTGAGTCGCACCATTCACCTCTAGTGTAATGCTACTATCGGTTATTCCTTGTATGATAATGTTGTTATTTCCTTGATTCGTTATATTATTTTCCATGTAGTTTTGCGGTCTAGTCTATGCCACTTTATTCTTTTTTATAAACAAGAATGCCCTCTTCCTTAAAGATAACACTTCGTAGAGCCTCCGAACTAAGCGAAACAACCGCACGACCCCGAAGGAGCAGCGTAGCTAAGTAAGAAAAGCTCAACGAAGTTAAATTATATTAGCTTGATTATCAGTAAGATAACTTTAAATTGTCAAAATAAATAAATCATTAATAATCAAGCTAATATGAAATGTTTTTTTTGTAAAAAAACTAAAACCTCGAAGTAACAGCGAAGCTAAGTATTAGCTTAATTAAGCTATAAAAATTAGTTAGAACTTTCTTTCATCCATCCTTCTAATATTCCCATAGACTGGTCGTCTACAAAATAAACCATGTGATGGCAGTCTACTTGTTCTGTGATCGGATTAAAATAAGAAGGCACGCCCAAAATACTATCTGTTGATACCGCAATATCATTTTTCGCTGCGCCATAAACCACATTACCAACTTGAACAGAAGCCCAATCCATCAATTTTGCCAAAACACCTGTTGCCGTACCTTTGTAATTCGTAATGTCTCCCGCAATGATATAATATTGAACATTTTCCGAAACAGGATGATTGTTTAATTGCAACAAAAAGGGGCTTCCAACGCCCATTTGCTCTAAGGTTACAGTTAGTTTTTTGGTTAGAGACAAACCTGTAATTTTCTGTGCCAACGCTACTGCGCCAAACGTCTTAAAGTTTAAGGCAAAGGTCATTCCTGCGGTTGCTAAATCTCTATAAGTTGCTATTTTAGAAAAGGCAGATCCAGCATTTGGAGTTCCTAACATATATAAATTACGAACCAACAAATCGCCTCGCAACTCGGGACTCTCAATAAATCCTCTGGAAACTAATCCTCCCATAGAATGCGCCACAAGATCAAGTGTTTTGCCTGCTCCTTCCATAATTCCTACCTTTGTCAATTCATCTTTGAAATGAGTAGAAATTTGAGGAATTGGCGTATTTAGATTTTCATAATCATAGGTCAATACCAAGTCATAATACTTCGTTGCAAATTCCAGATTGACTGCCATCGCACTCGTATCGCCTATAATTCCATGAAGGACAACTAATATTTTTTTTGCTTCCGCTACTTTTTCAGCAACGCCCTCTTTTACTCGTTCTCCACCATTATCGTAATCTACCCAACAAAGGTTGTAATTATCTTTGGATAAAAACATTCGACCAAAACACATTTTGAGTGATTTGCCCAAACTTCGAGTTCCTTTATTAGAATGCGTTGGCAGCTCGTGTACTTCGTATAAATCATTTCCTATATCGTCCTGCCCTGTATTCGTTCCAATCGGCAAAATAAGCGTTTCTTCTTTATAAGAACCATCTTCTTGCGGAACTAAGATGGTTTCCACCGTGAACGGAAAAACTAGCTCTCCTTCTGCCTTAGGAACGGATATTTTAAGTGGATTTTCTGCTAATGTCGCCTCATTCTCAATATTGGTCAATTCCAAAACCGTTTCACTAGGAAAACCTGTTCCATCGTCCATGTGGAAGAGCTCGAAATTGGAAACCTTATTTGGAATATTATCATACAACTGACTGGCAGAACGTGTATTTTGTTGAGGGCTATTCATCCCTACATTTGCCTTCAAAGCATCATGTCCATGAATCAAAATACCTCGATGGTCAATTTCTACATCCTTATTACTAAATGTATTAATATCTCGTTTTAAATTGAATGCGATGGTTTTTGTACACCAATCGTTAATGTTGGTCTTCGCCCCAAAATTTCGCCCCGCCATCGACTCAAAATATTGTAATTGCTCCTCCATAGGCAGAGAAGAAAGCTCCAAACCTTGCACCGTACTAATTTCTAGTTTCGAAATAAAAACTTTCAAATAATTACTAATATTCGTATCATTTTTTCTAGTAATAGACAAACTCCCATAGTACTTATCAACCGCTTCTTCTAATTCCTCTCCTGGCTCTAAAACTATATTTGCTTGCAAAGGAATCACCCCATGATCTGCTGTAATTAAAGCTAAAGCTAAATAGTACTTCTCTCTAGTCTTATTTTTTATACGAATAGAATAATTAATTTCCGCTTCTTCGGTATAGTCAAGGATTAATTTATGATAATCTTTTTGAGGAGCTTGATTCGCTTCTTCTAAGTCATATTTTTGAATGCCTTTTGCCTCTTTTACCAAACATTTCACCTTATGAGCATCCGAAGGATTATCTGTTGTGAATGTAACCTCAATTCCTTTTCTATTAATTCGAGACTTAGGATTATCCAAGTCCACGGTATATTTCCATTGGCTCAAATGCTCCAAAACCTCCATCACAACATCCACCTTAAATTCTTCTCTCAAATCCTCTTTCCCCATTTCTAGAATGAAAACAGGGCGATTGAAAGAAGTTGTTTCATATTTTTCAGTACTTAGATTCCAAACTTCTTCTTGTTGTCGCTCAGACAAACGATAACAAGCATCCTTGTCATCCCATGCTAATACAAATGGACAAACTAAATCATTGGTCACAAAAACAACTTGCTGTATGTTTCTCTTTTTTAAACCTTCGTTCAATAAATCCAAATCTTCTTGATCCCCTTCAAAACAAATCGTCGTTGGAGCCAAAGCGTAGTCTAACATCTCGCCCCAAAAAACTGTTTCTCTTGAAGCAACTCTCATTTTAATTTCACTGTCCACCAAGCCAATCGAGTTCACTTGTCCAAGCCCCAGCACTTCTTCTGAATCTTTGGTTTCGTAAATGTTAAAATTAATAGCTCGACTAATGTCTAATGGAAAGCCTGTTTGAGCTCCAAAATCTATTCTAAAAGAATTTGTTTTTTCTGATTTGCCGATTCTAAATCTTGTACTTTTGGTAACACTTTTTTCTCCTGTTAGAAAAACATTGTTGGCATTAAACAAACCATAAGCTTCCAACTGAGGTGTTTGTTTTTCATGTTTTTGAGAAATCGCCGAAAACACTTGGCTATATACTTGAAAATAAGACAGTGATTCGTTCTCTTTTAAAACCGATAATAAAGATTGCGTAAACCATCCCCCGTCTTTGGTTTCTCTAGCCAGTTCTCTTTCGCTACAAGCAGACATTAGTAAATGTCTTGACATCGGAATTTCAGTAATTTCTCCGCCATTTTGCGCTGCTAAGTCGGTATAATAAGTTTTATGTGCTTCTAAACTAGAGTCATAAAGATAATCTGATAAAGCCCTAACTTGCGTAGAACCGCCAGCTAATCGAGTCGTTGCATCGGCAAATCGGGTCACAGATCCAGAATGACAACTGTCGATCAACAAAACAACTTCTGCATTATTTCGAGCGATATAATTCAACAGCACCGCCATTTCTTTATCCGCTAAATCAAATTGATTATTTACACGACTATCGTGACAAACTAAACCTTCCTCTCGTTCATCTGGATCAAACTTGAAAAAAGCTTGATTGGTTTTTCCCCAAGAGCCATGTCCAGAGTAATAAAACAAGACAATATCACCTTCTTGAGCTTGTCCAAGGTGTTGCTCAAAGCCTTTGATAATATTCGCTCTAGTAGCGTCTTTATCTTTAAGAACTTCTACTTTTTTTTCATAAGTAGTGTAACTAGAAAGGATATAATTTTGCATATCCTCCAAATCTTTTTGAGTTCCATTTAAGTTAGAAACCTCGGGGCTTAGGTATTCATTAATACCTACTAATAGGGCATAGATTTTTTTTTCTTGCAGCATGGTTTTGTATTTTATTGGGTTCATTTTCAAAGATCTATGAAAGAGTATAGCGCTACTGTGCTTTTACACTTTTGAGCAGGTTCTGTCTTTACGCTTCCTAAAGACCTACAATATAATATATATAAGGAGATCTAGGCTATTTTTTTTATAAAAAAAAACTTGTCATTATCCCTATAATGGCAAGAAACCTAGTGTACTTCAGACCTAACAATACATTTCAAAAAAAGCCTGCGTTTGATCTTTGGAAAGTAGTTTTTTTGTTCCGTTTCCAACTCCAATATCATTTCCAAAATACAAAAAAATAGGGTTCTTTGACAACTCGAAGACTCAGTACAACTAATCTTTGCCACAGCCCACTCTTTTTCTTTTTCATAACAGTAGGTTTTTGGTCGTAAGTTTTAAGCAAAAAATCGTAAGTCTTTGGTTAGTAGACTTTTTTATTTGCGACTTATAATGAGAATCAAGAGCTAAATGGATTCCTTTGAAAGGATAAGCCAAGTAATCATTTATCTTAAGCCATTGATTCGAATATTTAACATCTTATTATAATATAATACTCCGTTGATTTTTTAGTTTTTCTATAAAAAACATAAAAAAGCATCTTGCATT
>Ga0055584_100004768_pt1 | contig 13265 bp, 15 predicted proteins | sample OSDHelmetaG_FD_58716 | JGI IMG/M metagenome (GOLD analysis project Ga0055584, IMG submission 58716) | Pelagic marine sediment microbial communities from the LTER site Helgoland, North Sea, for post-phytoplankton bloom and carbon turnover... | ecosystem: Environmental > Aquatic > Marine >... | reverse complement strand
CAGGTTGTCGGGGGGCTTCCATTTGATCAAGCGCGTCGGATCTTATTATTACGGCTGGAATATCGTGGCAGTGGCCATGGCGTTTCAGTCCATCACATTTGGCATGACCGTTTATGGCTATGGCTTTTGGGTAGAACCCTGGTCGCAGGAATTTGGCGCCTCGCGTGGCGAGATCATGATTGGTCTTTCCCTGATGAATGGCGCCAGCGCCGCCCTGTCCCCCTTTGTGGGGCGCGCCTTGGATCAATATTCCATTCGCTGGATCGTATGTATTGGCGCGGTTGTGCTAGCAGCAGGTTTTCTGGTGATATCGACAGCTACGGGCATCCAGACCGTGCTGGCCAGCTATACGCTTTTAATCTCCATTGCTGTTGTGCTGGTTGGGCCAATGTCTGCATCGACGCTCATGGCCAAGTGGTTCACGAAAAACCGTGGTCGGGCCATTGGGCTAAGCTCTGTTGGCACGTCGTTGGGTGGCTTCATTATGCCCGGCGTCATCGCATTTATGCTGATCGAATATGGCTGGCGCCAAGCCCATGTTTACCTGGCCTTCATGGCCCTGGTGCTGATTGTCCCCCTCACCCTGTGGATCGTGCGCAACAGCCCTGAAGATAAGGGAGTGCCGCCCGAAGCCATGGACGAGCACCCCAATAGCCCTGTTGCTTTACCAGATGCTTCTGTCTGGACCACAAAAACGATCCTGAAGGACAAGACATTCTGGACCATTGCGGCAGCGCTTGGCCTGATGATGATGCCTTTTTCTGGTACAATCCCCAACTTGGTGCCCTATGCACAGGAGGCCGGTATCAGTACCGCTGATGCCTCTATCATGATGACGTTGTTGGCAGGCGGCGGCATCCTCTCCAAAATTATCATGGGGTCTTTGGCTGACCGTGTGCCGCTGCGTTATTTAGTTTGGACCAATAGTTTGCTGCTAGGCACGCCTATCGTCTTGCTGATGGGCGACCTGGGCTATGCTGAATTGCTTCTTGTCAGCACACTCATTGGCCTTTCAACTGGCGGCTTTACGCCGCTTATAGGGGCGGCCATCGGGTCGCGGTTTGGCCCGGCCGCCTTTGGGCGTGTTTTTGGTCTGCTCAATCCCGTTACGCTCACGATGGCGCTTATGGGACCGCCGATGATGGGCTACATCTATGACGCAACCCAGTCCTACAATTTAGCACTACAGATATTCACCGGCATGATTGTGGCATCAGCCATCGTGACATATTTCTTGCGCATCACCCCCGCCACACACGGTTCCAAAGAAGGTTAACCTGGAAAGGCTATGGGGAAGAAGTCGCCATCATATTTGGTACCGTGGACACGATCTGGCCCTAAAAAGTCGCTATGGGGACAAGGTGCCTGGCCTTCTTCGCGGTAATAGGTGCCATCAGGCATATAGGCTGGCGCGATGACCATACGGGGGTCTGCCGATGTGTTGGGGCCAGACCCATGCACCGTTAAGGAATGGTGGAACGAAACCTGCCCTGCCTTCAGGTTAATCACGGTTTCTTTCTCGATCCCCGTATCGCGAGAAAACCGGTCTCGCAGCGTGTCAATATCTGTATCGAAAAAGCCATCCGCATCATCAAGCAGACCAACCTTATGGGAACCGTCGAACAATCGCAGCGCACCATTTTCGATGGTCGTATCCTGCAGGGCTATATTGGCGCTAAGCGTATTTGTCGTCGAGGCGTCTTGCCAATAGGCATAATCCTGATGAAATCCAATATTGCCCTTGGCTTCAGCGCTGTAGCCGGGCGCGCCCGGCTTCCAAATGGATTGATCTTGCCATACCCTGATCGCATCAACCCCCATAAGGGCCGCCGCAATTGCTGTGACTGAAGGGTCAAATACCAGTGCCTTGATGGGATCACTAACAGTCCAACTAAACAAAGCCGTTTTGATCGCCAACGGATCATCTACATTAACGGGTTCAACAAACGGCTAGGCACCCAAGCCATCCAACTCACCCCGATAGGCCCGTTTTAGGGCGCTTCTAATTTCTGCAACCCGGTTTGCATCAAATAATACTGGGGCAACCCAATAGCCATGCTCCTGATAGAAAGCGATATCTTCTTGGGTGGGTAAATATTCCATATTGCTACTTTCGATGGTTTGTCAGCGCATATTCCTCATTGATGCCCTAGAAGACTCTATGGAGCAGTACTGCGGCAAGTAAAATCTGCAATGAGGCTGAACCTTGATACCCACCCAAAGCTGCATTAGAGTGATGCGTAAAGTTGATGAACAACCCGTGGGAGGGAATAATAAAATGGTTGATGCTGAAATTATCAAACGCCAGGAAGAAATCTCTAAAACACCGATGCTGGAACGCATTGCGGCCATGAAGAAGTCGCTATCTGCGGCGGGCGATGAAGCACAACAAATACGCCACTTGCCTGCTTGGGCCTCCAAGGAAATGGCAGATGCGGGGCTTTATCGTTATGCCTTGCCTGCCGAGCTTGGCGGTGAAAACTTAAGAGCCCGCGAGCAAATCGAAATTATCGAGGCTGTTTCCGCCATTGATGGTTCCGTCGGCTGGTGTGTTCAAATTTCATCAGAAATCAACGCGCTGGTCATCCGTCAAATGGAAGCCCCGCTGGTTAAAGAAATTTTCAACGACTGGGATGTGCTTGTCTGTTCGGGCCATGGCCCGGCAAATGGCCCCAACCCTGGTCGCAATGTCCGTCGAGAGGGCGATGGCTGGATACTGAACTATCAGGGCGGGTTTGCCAGTGGCTCCCCCAACGCGACATGGAATTATCTCATGGGCCCCAGTTGCATCGACGAAGCAACCGGCGAGCCTGCAGATGCTTCCTTCATGGTGCCGCGCGGTGAATTTGAAGTGATCGACACCTGGAATACGGCAGGCATGCGCGGGTCGGGCAGCCACGATGTGCTGATGCAAGACTGCTACGTGAAGCCTGAACACCTCCTGCCAGCCCGGTCCCTGGCCCCCAGTGAAAAGTGGGACAACCCCACATTCCGCAATCCAACCCACGCCGTCTATAACAAGTCTGCGGTGGCCCTTGGGGTGTGTCGCGGGGCGATCGACTCTTTCATCGAATTGGCCATGGGCAAGGTGCCTTGGGGCTACAGCACCACATTGAAGGACCAGTCTTTGGTTCAATATCGACTTGGCGAGGCCCAGGCAAAATTGCTGTCTGCCCGCAGTTACATCATGGAAACGCAAGATAAACTGGAAGACCATCTAGGGCCGCTACCAGCCAATGGCGGGCGGCTTGCCCCCGAATGGGAATATTTCTGGCCTGCCCTGCTGGCCTGTGCCCACGCGGCGCAAACAGCCAGAGAAGTGGTGAACATGATCAACAACACCGCCGCCACAACAGGCAGCCGTATGGACAGCCCGCTAGAGCGCCAAATGCGCGACGCCCAGCAGGCCGCCAACCATGCGCTGATTTCCTATCGGCACTATGAACTATTGGGCAAGACATTCCTTGGCCACCCCCCTGCCGACAGCTATATGGCGCTGTGCCAGCCAGTGTAGCGGCTGTCAGGTTCTGCGGGAATGTGCCGTGGTTTGCTGTTGAATATATACCGCGTAAAACATAACTTGTTGTCAAATGATGACAACAACACACGCTGCACCAAACGAGAAAGAGTATTCCATGAACATCCATTCCGCTGACTGGCAGAAAAAAGACCCAGAAAAATGGCCAGAGCAGAAATTGAAAGGCCACCTCATTCCCGGCGACCGCTATAGCTCGAAAGAGTTCTTCGCACAGGAATGGGAAGAAATGTGGACCAAGGTTTGGTTGCTGCTGGGGCGCGCTGACGAAATCCCCGAGCCCGGCGATTATCAGATGGAAGAAGTTGGCCCTGAATCCATCATCATGGTGCGCCAGAAGGATATGTCGATTAAGGCGTTCTATAATGTATGCCAACATCGGGCAGCCCGCCTGGTGTTTAACGATGTCGACTCCGTTGAGGCCTTTGTGTGCCCCTATCACGGCTGGCGCTTCGAAATTGATGGAGAGCTGACAGAAGCCCGCGATGCAGAAGACTTCCCCGAAGGCAACCCGTGCGGCAAGCTGAAACTGGTTGAAATTCCTTGCGATACATTTGTCGGGTTTATCTGGGTCAACATGGACCCGGACTGCGTTTCACTGAAGGAGTATTTGGGCCCGATCTGGGATGAGTGGTCGAAATATGAAATTCAGGACTGGAAGCGCTATTTGGCCATGACAGCCAATGTGCCGTGCAATTGGAAGATCGTGCTCGATAATTTCAACGAGTCTTACCACTTGCCCACCGTGCATCCAGAAGCCGCTGCCGTCGTTGAAGAGAGCTACAAATACACCCAATTTGACATGTCGGCAGAAGGCCATAACCGCATGTGGCAACAGGCCTTTAAGCCATCATTGTCGCAGCTGAAAAATGGCGATGAGCTGATGGGTCCGGCGCTGGCCATGCGCATGGAAGGCTGGGGGCTAAACCCTGATGACTTCGCAGGTCGTGAGTTTGAAAGCCGTGAGGCCGTGCAGGCACAAATGCGCGTGATGGGCCCTGACATGGGCTACACCCATTTTGACAACCTCACAGACCACCAGCTGACCGACGTGTATCACTATACAATTTTCCCGAACTTTGCCGTGTCGGTTTGGGCGGACAGCTTCCACTTCTTGCGGGCGCGTCCACATCCGACCGACCCAACGAAGTGCGTTTTCGACAATTGGTACTACGCCCCTGCCCCTGAGGGCATGGATACGCCAGTGCTTACAATCAATGGCCCTGTCGAGCGCGATGCTGAAATTGAACATGATGTGTTTGAATATGGCGAAAAGAGCCTTAGCCCGTTGATCGACCAGGATATGGGTGTGACCCTTGGCCAGCAACTTGGCCTGCGTTCTCGGGCGTTCTCGGGTGTGTATCTGTCGCATCAGGAACATCGTATTCGTCGTTACCATGAAGTAATCGACGAATATATTAATGGCACACGACCTGGGCCGAACCAGAATTCAAAATAGGGCTGGAACCTATTTTGTGAAACTAGTGAAGGGCGACGGGAAACCGCCGCCCTTTTTCTTTGCCTGTGTTTTGCCAGTGTTTTGCCGATACTTTACCTATCGCCTAAATGGCGCGAATGGGGTCGCTGCCGTCCCATCCGATGGATGCAGCCTTAACCTGCTCGAACAGGTCGAATATAACACTCGGGAAGTCACCAACTTCAATCAACGGCCAACGCTGGCCAGCACCGCGTAAATAAAGCACATGCCCTTCGGGTTCCAGGGCCAGCTCTGCCAGTGTTTCGAACTTACTGGCGTCTAAACCGGATTTGAAGTCATCCATACTATCGACGGTGACGCACATATGGTGCAGCAAGCCGTCATTGCCATCATCGAGAAACTCTTTGTAGATGCTGGGGCTGTCAGACGTTGGGGAAACCAGTTCAATTTGGCTGTCCCCCCAATAGGCAATAGCAACCGCATATTTAGGTGCTGATGGCTCATTCCGATACAAGGCTGACTTGTAGGTCGCATCATCAACCCGATAGAACGGGCCAACGCCCATGACGTCGATCCAATATGCCAGTGCGGCGTCCATATCCTTCACGACAAAGGCATGTTGGATTACTGGCCCGAAGACTGTTCTATCCATTAATCAGCCCGGCCAATGCCAACCAGGCCAGCTTCTTCAGCATCAAAGCCCACTGTACCGGCCGTTTTCAGGCGACGTTCCTGAATGCGCCACCCTTCAGGCGTGCGCACCCAAAGGTCGTGGTATTGGGCGTAGAGGGTGAAGTCTGGCCCCTCAGCTGCAGGCCGGTGCCAGGCAAATAAATTGCACTGCGACCGAGCTGTGTCAGCATCTTCAAAGTTAATCTCGATGTTGGTGATATAGTGATGCGTGGCCTTGTAGGAGGCAACCAGCGGCGTATTCATGATCCGGATGTTTTCCCGGCCAACGGTCCAGGCATCTTCGTCGGTGAACGTGATGCGCCCGTCTTCGATGAATATTTCAACTTGTTTGTCGACCCGGTTGAGGTCGACCCATTTTGTATACCAGTGCAGCCCGTCTGTGATCTCTTGGCGATCAACCATCCGCTGCAGTATATCTTCGTTCATTCGCCCATGTCCCCTGTAGCAAAACGTAAAATCTGAAGTCAGACAGGGTGATAGTCAAGCCCAAACCAAGCTGATAGCTTCAGGTCCACAAGACCAATCAATTCCATTCGTAAATCGGAGATACCATGGACGTTCGCACAATTGGCAATTCAGGCCTGAAGGTTTCAGCCATTGGTCTGGGCTGCAACAATTTTGGTTGGCAAATTGATAAAGAAACGTCTCGTCTTGTCGTCGATAAGGCTTTGGATATGGGCATCACCCATTTCGATACCGCCGACGTTTATGGCGACGGCAGCGCAGAAAACAGTTCCGAGGCCATGCTCGGCGAATTACTGGGAAAACACCGAAAGGATGTTGTTATAGCCACCAAATTTGGCATGAAAACGATGGATATTTCTGATGGCCTGTTAGGGGCCTCTCGTAACCATATCATGCGCGCCGTCGAAGACAGCCTAAAGCGCCTGCGGACAGATTGGATCGACCTCTATTACCTGCATCAGCCAGACCCAACGACCCCCATGGAAGAAACACTGCGCGCGCTGGATGACCTGGTGCAGCAGGGTAAAATACGGGCTGCCGCCTGCAGCAACCTGCCCGCTGAAGGTGCGTCCGACGCGGACAAAACAGCCACGGCCCTGAACTTAAAGGGGTTTGTTGCCTCCCAAAGTGAGTATAATTTGGTGGCCAGGGGCGTTGAGGCAGACCTGATCCCCGCGCTAGACCAAGCCGGCATGGGGTTGATCCCCTACTTCCCGCTGGCCTCGGGCCTGCTGACAGGAAAATATACAAAAGGCGCCGCCAACTCGACAGACACGCGCTTTGGCCGCACCCCCATGATGGAAGCCTATTATGGCAGTGATGCCAATTGGGCGATGGTCGACACGCTGGCAGCCTATGCCGCCGACCACGGCAGAAGCCTGATAGAACTGGCCTTTGCATGGCTGCTGGCCAAACCCGCTGTCAGCAGCGTGATCGCGGGCGCCACAAAGCCTGAGCAAGTGGAAAGCAATGCCTCTACATCCTGGGCGCTAACGCCGGCACAGGTCGCCGAGGTAGATGCTTTGTCGTCTTGATGGCTTAGTCGAGTCCAGCTTGTCGAAGATTACTCAGCGCTTCTTCTACAGCGTTGGAGGCTGAAAGGCGGATCAGGTCCCCGACTGCTTCCAGATTGCGATCACCGCGGCTCTTTTTCAGGTCGTCAACCGCGTGGCGGGCAGAGACAACATCGCCTAGTGAAACGAAATTGACAGCCGCCCACGCCGAAGGCCAGAAACTGGCATTGGGGTGATGACGCGCCCTGTCCAGAAGCACCTTGGCCTCTTCGTAGCGCAGAATGTGCCACAAGGCGATGCCCTGCATCACCTCAAAGGTCCACTTCATCGGGTCGTTGGGGCTTTGCCGAATGGCGCGTTCAAAGTGCGGAATAGAGTCTTCGATGCGCCCCAACATGGACAGTGTAAAGCCTAACCCATAGTGCGTGAGGGCAAAGTTGGGGTTTAAGTCACGAGCGATACCTAATTCCACCAAGGCATCGCTATGGTCGCCATGCAGCGTTAGAGCTCGGCTTTTGGCATAATGAGCGAAGGCATCTCGCCGATCGCTTTTCAACGCTTCGTCAGCTAAAGACATAGCTTCGGTCAGGGCTTTTTTCTCGGTCGCTAATCCAGCCAATCAGAACGGCATTTGACAGAACCACGCTGATGCCTGCCTTGGCGTTGCCCAATCCCTCATCAAGGCTAATGGCGCGCTCAAAGTATTTCCGCGCCTGAGCAACATCCCCTTCCGATGTTTGCCATAGGTGCCCCATGCCTCGGTGGTAGTTTTCCCAAGCAGCCAGGTTCTCAGTGGGTGCCTGCATGGCACGGTCAACCTCGGCGGTTTCAATTTCCGGCTCGACAGCACTAACGATGGCCGAGGTGATGTCGTCTTGAACAGAGAATATGTCGGTCAGCTTGCCGTCATATCGCTCGGCCCACAATTCCCGCCCGGTATGGGCATCCACCAAATGGCAGCTAATGCGAAGGCGATCACCAGACGTGCGCAGGCTGCCATCGATCACATATTGCACGCCTAATTCATCAGCAACTTCGCGAGCAGCCGGGTGCTTGCCCTTGTACGAGAAGGTAGAGTTTCGTGATGCCACGAAAAATCCTCGAAATTTGGACAATGCTGCAATGATATCTTCGGCCATACCATCAGAGAAAACCCCTGATCAGGATCCCCGCTCAAATTATCAAAGGGCATGACGGCAATAGAGGGCCTGTCTGGCGTAATCGGCTCCAGCGGCGCGATAGCCGGGGCCAACAGGGCCTCAGCAGGCACCTGGCCGACAACCTCGACATCCCCAATAAATCTAAAGCCTTTACCGTGGACAGTCCGGACAAGCGCCTGGGTTCTGCCATCATCGCCGATCACCTTGCGCACAGCCTTTATCTGGCTGCTTAAGGCAGACTCAGAAACAATCCGGCCATTCCATACATGGGCGAAGATTTCGTCCTTTGTCACCAAGCGATCCCGGTTCTCCAGCAAGAAACAAAGCAGCTCGAACACGCGGGGTTCCATGCTTTGAACCTCGTCGTCTCGGCGCATCTCAAATTGTTCAATATTGAGAATGCAATTCGCAAACCTGAAAATCATTAACCAACCCCCCGGCTGGTTTTACCCCAAATTTCATAATTTCTCCATGAATTCTCCAGAAGGCCTCCAAGCATCTCCAGATGCCCTCGCCTAGATTGCAACCATGCTCAGGCGGTCAGGCGCCAACAGCTAACCACTCTTGGCCTGACACACATAACGGGAGATGACCAATGAACATGATGAATGAGAAATTCGATAATAGTCGCTATGCAAAATGCATCAACGCATCCAAGCGGGTACGGTGGGACATTGAAGACGATGTTATTCGTGGCCGCACCTTTGACCAGAATGAAAAATACCTGCCAGATGGTCTTTCCATGGTGGAAGAGTTCACCAGCCTGTCGGCCGATGAACAGCGCTATGTCAGCCAAATTCAGGGCCGCACCTATGCCAATATCTTCGGCCTGGTGGAACGCTTCATCAATGCCAAAATGCTTGAAGTCAGCCAGGAATACTGGACTGGTGACCAGACAGCCCTTGAAGCGCTGGTTCGTTTCTCTGATGAGGAACTGAAGCACCAGGCGCTGTTTCGCAAGGTTGAAACAATGGTCGCTGACACAATGCCTGTGGGCTATCGCTTTGATGCCGACCCTGATGCCGTTGCCGGTGCAGTGCTCAGCAAGTGCACCTGGGCCGTCTTGGCGTTGACGCTGGACATTGAATTGTTCACGCAGTCGCACTACCGCGAAAGCATTGAACCCAACACCCAATTGTCGCCTGTGTTCAAGGACATCTTCTTGTTCCATTGGAAGGAAGAAAGCCAGCACGCCATTCTCGACGAGTTGGAATTTTGCCGCCACGACGCCACGCTGACACCCGAACAACGTGACCAGGCCGTGACAGACTTTATCGAGCTTGTCGGTGCGGTCGACGGCATCTTGCAGGGCCAGGCCGCTGCCGATACAGAATATTTCGCCGCCACCTGTGGCCGTGTTGTCGATGCCTCTGAGGCTGATGCCATTCAGGCGCAATTCCTGAAAGCTTATCGCTTCCAGTACATCCATTCCGGCGCGGCACACCCCAAATTTGGTGAAGTTCTTACAAGCCTGATTACAGCAGACCAAGGCGAACGCATTGGCGCTGCATTGGCAACCTTGAACTAAGACCTGCCGCCCAATTTAGAGGCACCCAATATACAGGAGAGTAAGATGAACGAACTATCACAGATAACTGCACCAAACATTATCAACGGCCTTAATGTTGATGACCTCATGGGCCTGATCAATGGCGTCAGCGCTGAGCCTGCAACGGGCGCAACGGTCTGGAGCGTGTCCACCGCTTGGCAGGACCAGACCCACAGCCGATCAAAGGTTTCACAAGTCATGATTGGTGGAGAGAAAGTGTCGAGAGACTTCACCATCGATATTGATGAACCAACCGAACTTGGCGGGGGTAATGCTTTTGCCAACCCGCAGGAATACCTCATCGCGGCGCTCAACGCCTGCATGACGGTGGGGTATGTCGCCCAATGTTCGGTTCGTGGCATTACGATTGAAAGCCTGGAAATCACCACGGAAGGCGATATCGACCTTCGTGGCTTCCTGGGCATCGACCCTGATGTCGCCAACGGCTACGAAAACCTGCGCTACACGGTGAACATCAAAGGCGACGGCACAGACGAACAATTTGCTGAAGTGCACGACGTTGTGATGGCCACCTCACCCAATTTCCACAATCTCGCTACAGCGGTTGAGCTTCGCCCAACCTTGGTTGTCGGCTGAACCAAGAACCATGATGTAGGAGGTTGCTATGAATGAAGATCGGCTTTGTTACGCGAATGATCATGATGTTGCCATCGGGCACCGAGGTGAACCGATGAACATTGACCCTGCAGGAGCAGAAAACTTCTACAACCCTGCTCAGCAATCGAAGTCGTGGTGGCTACACCTGTCTGCCAGTCGTGCTCGCATGCACCACCTAGGTCGGAAACTTGACCGGTTATGCAGTTTTGGAACGGGTGACTTCCTCTACCGGACTGACTAGCCCCCCACCGCGCCCCTGCGTCTATATTCTTAGGCTCAGGGGCTCATTTGTTTTTTCGTCACTAAGGCAATGAAGCCGTAATTTGTATGGCCTGCATGGGGGCCTTGCAGGGACCGCTACCGAACTGGGCATCTAATGCCTCTGTAGCTGCGTCTACTACTTGGTCCAGCGTTGGGGTTTGGCGTTCTTCTATCGTGTTCGCCAGGGGCGTACCTGCAATAAACCCCAAAGCGATATCGCGCGCGCTCGGTGCTTCACTCACTAAGGGGATTACCGATAGATCGACCCGCGCAAAACCAGCTTTCTGAAGTTGGCGAACAATCAACTCCAAATCATAATATCCAAAGGGTGTGGCATAAAAATTAGGCGGGTTTGCGGGGTACAGCCCAGACACCGTGGCCTCTACAACAGCCGGAAACGGGTTCTCCTCCAGGCTATCCCACACATTGAAAATGAACTTCCCCCCTGGGTTTAGCACCCGCGCGGCTTCTCTATACCCCTGGGGCCTGTCTGGAAAAAACATCACACCAAACTGGCACAACACGGCATCGAAGCCGTTGCTATCAAAGGGAAGGTCCAAGGCATTGGCCTGTTGGAATTCTACATTGGCATGGTCACCAACCGCTGCCCGCGCCTGTTCAATCATCGGCTCATTCAGGTCTGTCGCCGTTAATCGCGACGTCTCATCAAGGGCTTGGGCAACATAGCGGCTTACAATACCGGTGCCGCAGGCGGTTTCCAGCACATGAGCGCCTTTTTTGTCTGTCAGTGAACTGGCAAGCGCCTGTGCATAGTCATCAAAAATAAGCGGCACCAGATACTGTTCATAATGCTCAGGGATTGATGCTGTAAATTCGGCGTGTGTGTCTTCCAAAGCTATACTCCGTGATTACCTTTTACGCATTTCTCAATTTGGCAACGGTCTTTAAGGCAAAGTCTGTTGGCTAAAATTCACCTCATCCTACCTCAACTATGCATGCTCTAGCGACCACAACTCAACCTTGGCTCCCCTTGTTCTTTTCGTACCAATAGAATATCACCACGGGTACTTGGCTAGGGAGGCCAGGTTGGTGTGAAAGCGGAATTGATGAAAATACATTTATACGCGATGGTCTGGAACGAGATTCCCATGTTGGATTTCTTCTTCCGGCATTACGAACCATGGGTAGATCACTTCCATATTTTCGACGACGGCTCCGACGATGGCACCTATGAATACCTTCTCAAGAAAACAAACGTAACGGTTCAACGACCCAACCGTTACGGCCTGGATTCATACGTTGAATTTCAATTATTGCTACAAAATGAACTCTGGAAATCCAGCCGGGACGACGCCGACTGGATTGTTCTGGCGGATATTGATGCGCACGCGCTGCACCCCAAAGCCAGAATGCGGGACTATCTTGCAAAACAAAGCCAGCTTGGCATCACTGCGATCCCCACGCTTGGACACCAGATGGTCGCAGACGAATTCCCTGACCCCTCGTCAGAGCTTTCCCGTGTGATAACACGCGGCGCCCCGCACGCGGCTGAGAGCAAATTAATGATTTTTGATCCGAAGCGAATTACGGATACAAATTTTGGTCCGGGCGGCCATATCGCCCACCCAACCGGTGACGTTAAATATCCGTCACGGTCGCAGCTCCTCAACCTCCACTACAAACTACTTGGGCCTAACTGGGTAGCTGAACGTTATACGGCGCTAAAGTCTCGTAGGGTGGAAATAGACGAGAAAAATGACTGGGCTGGCCACTACGAAAAGGCCAGAGAAGAAATAGACACCTATTTTGCAGCGACCTCGCGCCAAGCTGTCGACTTTCGCAAACCTTGGGTGCCGCTCTTGCACCTCGGTAACCGCTGGTGGGACCAATCACTTTTTGAAAGGTTCCTGCGCAGCCTTCGAAGGTTTCGGGCACAACTTCTCAGTTCCTGATCAACCCCTAGCCCGGTGAAAAACGGATGCTTGCGCCGCTAAGTAACAGATATCAGGGCATCGCTGACCATTGGTGTTTTCCGGCTGGCTGTGCCATCCTGCGCCAACCGAGCAGGAATATGGAGGATCAGGATGAGCACCTTTGTCAAATCTGAAGAGGCTATTGCCAAGCTGTCTGCGGAACAATTCCGCGTCACCCAGCAAAGTGGCACGGAGCGCCCCGGCACTGGCGAGCACCTCTATAACAATGAACCCGGCCTCTACGTCGATATCGTCTCGGGTGAGCCGTTGTTTACATCCACCGATAAGTTCGACAGCGACTGCGGCTGGCCAAGCTTCACCAAACCCGCTGAGCCTGCATATGTGAACGAGCTTGTCGACAAAACCCATGGCATGATCCGCACCGAAGTACGGTCCAGCAATGGCGACAGCCATTTGGGCCACGTGTTCCCAGACGGGCCCCAAGACCGAGGCGGCTTGCGATATTGCATCAATTCTGCATCGCTGCGTTTTGTTCATCGCGACAACATGGAGGCCGAAGGATACGGCGACTATTTGACCCAAGTGGAGGCTAACTAATGGCACAAGAACATGCAGTCTTTGCAGGGGGGTGCTTTTGG
>Ga0055584_100004767_pt1 | contig 13267 bp, 10 predicted proteins | sample OSDHelmetaG_FD_58716 | JGI IMG/M metagenome (GOLD analysis project Ga0055584, IMG submission 58716) | Pelagic marine sediment microbial communities from the LTER site Helgoland, North Sea, for post-phytoplankton bloom and carbon turnover... | ecosystem: Environmental > Aquatic > Marine >... | reverse complement strand
CTCCCTGAGGGGGATTTCAGCAGGTCGTGAGCGTCAACGCTCTATCCGGAGCAGGGGTACACGAAGCCGGCGTTGGGCTCCTTCATGTTGAGCAGCCCCTCGCCCGCACGGTTCAGGGACAGCAGCGGCGGCAGGAGCAGGGCCGCGGCGGCGTCGCCGGCGTCCCCGGGGAGCTCCACGGCGACCCGGGCGCCCGACACATCGGGCCCCACGACGGAGATCGCCGACGGCAGACCGTCCAGGGCCCGCGCCGTCGCCTCGAATCCTCCGCCCGGTCCCAACGCGGCGGCCAGCGCCGGTGCCACGTGCCGGTCCCAGTCGGCGCGGCTCTGGGCGACGACCACCCAGACGCCGTCCCGGCCCAGGAAGCTGCGCAGGCCGGCCGGCTCCGACCGCAGGATCGACGCCTCCACCGACTTGATCGTGCGCTCCTTGCTGTACAGACCCGTGACGCCCGGGCCGTCGCCGGCCAGGGCAACTGACGCCAGCAGCGCCAGCCCAAGCGCCCATCGATGGGATCGAATGTCCACGAGTCTTCCTGCCGTCCCCCGGGCACCTTGCATCTGAGTTCGTGGCCGCCGCAACGAACCAACCCCAAACTCAGACACAGGGTGGGACGATCTCCGGTCGCCGGCCGGGCACCGTCCGCAAGGGTTCTGTCAAGAGCGCCAACAGTGGGTGAATGCCCGGCCGACTTGGCACGGGTCCGGCATAGTGCGGACTCGTTTTTTCACGGTTCGCCCGACGCGGGCTGATTTCCCCTGGGGGACGCGATTCACCGGCTCTTGCTCCTGCTGCTCCTGCTGCCGCTGTCCGCCTGCGACTCGCCCGATGTGGCCGAGCTTCCCGCTGGCCCCTCCTGGAGCCTCGACACCCAGGGCCTGACCCTGGCGGGCGCGCGCTTCGAGTTGTCCGCGGCCCCCGCGCGACTGGCCGAAGGCTGCGGGCCCCGAGCGCCCGACGCGACCGACTGCCTGCCCCGGCGGGAGCTGCACCGCGACGGGCTCGTCGAGTGGTACGCGGCGGTCCCCGGCGCCGTCGAACAGGGTTTCGATGTGCTTCGCCCCCGGGGCGAGGGTCCCCTCGAACTGACCGTCTCCGTGCCCGGGCACATCGCCCGTCGCGAAGGCGCCGCCTTGCTGCTGCACGGCCCGGACGGCGCGATCCGCGTCGACCGCCTGGCCGTCTGGGACGCCGACGGTCGGTCGCTTCCCGCGGAGCTTCTGCCCCGCCCCGCCGGCTACGCGATCACGGTGCAGACCGACGGAGCGCGCTACCCCATCACGGTCGATCCCTACCTCGCCCCGTCCCCCGGTTGGGCCACGCTGTCCGGCCAGGAAGCCGGGACGCTGGGCCTCGTGATCTCGGTGGGCGACGTCGACGCCGACGGCAACCCCGACCTCGCCCTGGGCATGCCCGGCTTCGAGGACGGCATGCCCGGCGAAGGCACCGCGCAGGTCTACTTCGGGGACGGCAGCGCGTTTGCCGCCGAGCCCGGCTTCGGCACCGAAGGCGAGCAGGCGTTCGCGTTCCTGGGCCAGGCGGTCGAGCTGTTCGACGCCAACGGCGACGGCTTCGACGACCTCGCGGTCTCCGCGTGGCAGTCCGACGGCGACGAGTTCAATGAAGGCGTCGTGCGCCTCCACCTGGGCTCGGCGGCAGGTCTGGACCCGGTCCCGGCCCTCGAGATCGTCGGCGGCGAAGAGGGCGGCGGCCTCGGCTGGGCCCTGAGCTCCGGCGATGTGGATGGCGACACCTTCGAGGACCTGCTGATCACGTCGCTGGACATGGACACCGCGGTGCCTGACGGGGGCGCGGTCTTCGTCCACCGCGGCGGGGCCGCCGGCCTGGAGCCGACCCCGTCGTGGACCCTGGCGGGCATGGAGTCGGCGTCGGCGTTTGGCTGGTCCCTCGATGTGTTCGACGCCAACGGCGACGGGTTCGACGACGTGCTCGTCGGAGCCCCCGAAGCGAGCGATGGCGAAGACCAGGAGGGCATGGCGATGCTCTACCTCGGCGGCTCCCTCGGCCCCGCCGCGCTGCCTGACTGGACCGTGCAGTCCGACCAGATCGGCGCCCGGCTCGGCTACGCGGTCTCCGGCCTCGGGGACCTGGACGACGACGGCGACGTGGAGCTCGGCATTGGCGTGCCCCTGTGGGATGACGTCGCGCTGATGATCGTCGACATGGGTCGCGTCATGATCTTCTGGGGAACGGAGGACGGCCCGGCCGAGGTCCCGGACTTCGAGCTGCTGGGCGGCGGCCCGTCCCGCTGGTTTGGGGCGGCGTTTGCGGAGGGGCCCGGCGACCTCGACGGCGACGGCGTCGACGACCTGGTCGTGGGTGCGCCCCACCACAGCGGCGACTTCCCCGACGAAGGCGCGTTCCAGCTGCACCCCGGTGAAGCCGACAACGGCCCGCTGGCGTTCCCGGTTCGCACGGTCATCGGTGGCGCGCCCCAGGCGCAGTTCGGCTCGGCGCTGGCGTTTGCCGCCGACCCCAACGACGACGGCCGCGAAGACCTGCTCGTGGGCGCCTGGAACCTCAGCGGCAACCTCTCGTTCGAGGGGTACGCCGCGCTGTACTACGGGATCCCGGCCACCACGGACATCGACGACGACGGCTTCTGCGCCGGCCCCGGTCCCTGCGCCGGCGACGTGCCCCCGGGCGACTGCGACGACCTCGACCCCGCCGTGTACCCGGGCGCCCCGGAGCTGTGCGACGGCGTCGACCAGGACTGCGACGGCGCGTTGCCCCTGGACGAGCAGGACCAGGACGAAGACGGCGTCATGACCTGCGAGGGCGACTGCAACGACCTCGACGACACCGTCTCGCCGCTGCTGCCGGAGGTGTGCGACACGATCGACCACGACTGCAACGGCGTCACCGACAACGGCGTGAACCCGCCCCGATACTGGCCGGACTCCGACGGAGACGGCTACGGCGACCCCCTGTCGCCCCCCCAGGCGTCGTGCGAGGGCGCTCCGCCGGGCTTCGCGGGCAGCTCCGACGACTGCGACGACGCGGACCCGGAGATCAACCCCGGAGCCGTCGAGGCCGAGTGCACGGCCATCGACGAGGACTGCACGTTCTTCACCCCCGACGTGCCCGACCGCGACGGCGACACCTTCACGCCCTGCACCGACTGCCAGGATCTGAACACGGCCTTGCAGTGTGGCGATTGCGACGACGCCGAAGGCAACGTGAACCCGTTCGTGGCGGAGACCTGCGGCGACGGGGTCGACCAGGACTGCGACGGCGCCGACCCCAGCTGCCCGGACCCGCCGGTCTGCACGGAGCCCGACAACATCTGCGCCGACGACAGCTGCGACTGCAGCGCCGGCGCGTCGCGAGAGGACTCGCTGGCGGCGCTGCTGTTGCTGGCGATGCTCGGGCTGAGGAGGCGGCGATGACCCGCCCGCTCTTGATTCTGCTGGCTGCGTTGCTGGTGCCCGCGGTGGCGCCGGCCGCCGAAGGCGACATGGACGTGCAGCTGCTGCACCCGACGTTCGCGCCCAACGGGCTGCTGGCGATCCCCGGCGGCCGCATGGGCCGGCAGTTCTCGATTCGCGCGGGCGCCATCCTGCAGTACGAGCGCGCTCCGCTCGTGGTCGTCACGAACACCGGGCGCACCGCGTCGGTGGTCAAGGACCGGCTCGGCGTCACCGTCGGCGGCTGGGCGACGCTGCTCGACGGCTTCGGCGTCGGCGTGTCGATCCCGCTGTACGGCCAGGGCGGCGACTTCGACGGGTTCGACGTGGGCGGGTTCGCGGTGGGCGACCTGCGCGCCGACGTCGGCTGGACGATGTTGGACCTGCCGTTGGTGGCCCTGGCCATCCACGGCGAGTTCTTCTTCCCGACGTCCACGAAGGAGACGTTCACCGGCGAGCGGCTGCCGCGGGCAGCGCCGGGATTCACGGCCGAGTTCGGGCCCAAGCGGGTGTCCGCCTCCCTGGGCCTGCACTCGATGATCCGGCAGCGGAACCGGTCGGGGTACGACCTGGACCTCGCGTCGGAGTTGGCCTTGCGGCTGGGCGTCCAAGGCTGGGCGGTGCCAGACCGGCTGCAGTTCATGGGCGAGTTCCAGAGCCGCGCCAGCCTGCTGCACTTCCTGCAGGAGGGCGGCGAGAACCCCCTCGACTTCCGCATCGGCGCGCGCTTCTTCCCCCACAAGAACGTGGGTGCGGACATCTCCGTCGGTTCGGGCCTCAACTCGGGCTACGGCACATCCGCGGTCCGGGTGCTGTTCGGGGTGACCTACCGCTGGCAGTCGCCGCAGCCGGAGGTCGTGTTCGAAGAGGAAGAAGAGGAAGAGGACATCCTCGCCGACCTGCCCGAGGACGAGCCCGAAGAGGAAGAGCCGGAGCCGGAGCCCGAACCGGAGCCCGAGCCCGAGCCCGAGCTCGCCGTGCTCGACGAAGAGGTCTCCCGAATCCAGCTGAGCGAGGACGTCTCCTTCGACCTCGACCGCGACGTGATCCGGGGCGAGAGCCACGCGCTGCTCGACCAGATCATCAAGATCCTCAACGATCGGCCGGACATCGCCCACTTGCTCATCGAGGGCCACGCGTCCTACGAGGGGTCGGTGGACTACAACTGGGAGCTGTCGACGCGCCGCGCCGCATCGGTGTTCCGCTACCTCGTCGAGCACGGCGTGAACATCGACCGCGTCAGCTACCGCGGCCTGGGCGAGGCGGTGCCCCGGGAGCTGGGGGTCGGCGAAGACACCCTCGCCGGCAACCGCCGCGTCGAGTTCCGAATCGTCCAGTGGATCGACACCCGCAAGAACGCGCCCCCCGACTGGGACGCAATCGCCCCGCCGATCCCGTGGCAGATGGGCGAGCCCGAGAAGGGCGAGGTGCTGCTCAAGCCCCGCACGGCCATCGTCCCGCAGCCAGCCGAGGAGTCCGACGACGACCAGCGTCGCCGCGGCGGCGAAGTCGAAGTGCCCGAAGCGGACGTCGAAGAGGCCGAGGAGCCCGACGCGGACCGCAAGTGGTTCGACGAGCCGAGCTTCGAAGACGAAGAGGGCGACGAAGAGGGCGACGAAGCCGATGGCGAGGAGCCTGAGGAGTCGTCGAGCGAACCGTCCGCGCCCGCAGAGGAAGCCGCGGAGTCGGGCGCCCAGCCGGCGGACGAAGCGACCGGGGCAACGCCCGAGCCTGCGGCCGAGGTGAGCCCGGACGCATCGGGGTCCTCGCCCCCGCTCATCGGCGGCGACGCGGCGCCGGCGGCGGGTGCGTCCCCGCCGCTCATCGGTGAGCCCGGTGACGACGACGACTCGGCGGAGGAGGAGAACTGATGCGCTGGCTGCTCATTGCACTGCTGGCGCTGGTTCCGACCACCGCCTTCGCCACGGACCTGAACTGCAACGGGATCGAGGAGAACGTCGAGGACGAAATCGACATTACCGACCCCGTCTGCGCGGCGAACACCGACGACGACGAGAATCCCTGGCCCAACCAGGACTACTACCTGGAGGCCGACGACTTCGGCTGCCTGTACCCCATCCTCCCCAACAACGACCCCGACGAGGACGGCTTCGGCTCGGGGATGGTGCCCATCGTCGATCCGGAGACGGGTGCGTTCCAGGTGGTGTTGCTGCTCTGCGACAACTGCCCCGACGCGTTCAACCCCCAGCAGGAGGACTACGACACCGACGGCATCGGCGACGACTGCGACAACTGCGTGGGCGTGAACAACCCCCAGCAGACCGACGACGACCAGGACCTGCTCGGTGCCCTCTGCGACAACTGCGTCGAGGTGCCCAACTTCGACCAGTCGGACCTCGACGCCGACGGGCTCGGCGACGTGTGCGACAACTGCCCGCTGGAGCCCAACGAGGATCAGTCCGATGTGGACGGCGACCTCGTGGGGGACCTGTGCGACGTCTGCCCGACGGTTCCGGACAACCAGCTGGACCGCGACGGCGACGGGCACGGCGACGTCTGCGACAACTGCCCCTTCGAAGCGAACCCGGCGCAGATCGACAGCGACAGCGACGGGGTGGGGGACGCCTGCGACGTGTGCCCCCTCGACTTCGACCCGACCCAGGCCGACAGCGACTTCGACGGGCTGGGCAACGCCTGCGACGGCTGCCCCCAGGACGCCGACGAGTTCCAGTCGGACTCCGACGGCGACAGCGTCGGCGACGCCTGCGACAACTGCCCCATCACCTACAACTCGTCCCAGAACGACCCCGACGGCGACACGATCGGCAGCCTCTGCGACGTCTGCCCGGCCATCTTCGACCCCGAGCAGCGGGACTTCGACGAGGACATGGTCGGGGACAAGTGCGACAACTGCACCCGGGCGTCGAACCTCGACCAGAAGGACGAGGACCTCGACCAGGTCGGGGACGCCTGCGACAACTGCCCCGAGGAGTGGAACCGGGACCAGGCCGACGGCGACGGCGACGGCATTGGCGACATCTGCGACAACTGCCCCGAGAACCCCAACAGGGATCAGCAGGACATCGACGACAACGGCATCGGCGACGTGTGCGACGTGGGCATCGTCTGGCGCGGCGCGGGCCACGTGCTGTGCGACGGCTGCGTCACCTCGGGCCGGGGCGAGACGCCCTTGACGCTGGCGGCGGGCCTGTTCGGCCTGTTGGTCTGGCGTCGGCGGAGGACCGAATGAAGCGACTGATCGCCACCGCGGCGCTGTTGGCGTCGCTGAGCGGCTGCGAAGAGCCGCCCATCCTGATCGTCCCCGACTTCACCTGGACCGACGAGTTCTTCCAGGACCCCGAAGACGAGGTCGACATCCTCCTCGTCGTGGACAACTCGTGCTCCATGCTGGCCGAGCAGGAGAAGCTGGCCGAGGAGTTCGAGGCCTTCGTCGAGTTCTTCACGATCGCCCAGACCGACTACCACATCGGCATCACGACGACGGACATGCGGGACCAGGCCGGCCGCCTCATCGGCGTGCCCAACGTCATCACCCGCGGCACCCCCAACCCCGCCGCCGTGTTCCGCAACAACGTGCTCGTGGGCGCCAAGGGCAGCGGCTTCGAGAAGGGCTTCGAGGCAGCCTGGACGGCCGTCTCGCCGGCTCTGCGGGAGGGGATCAACGCCGGCTTCTACCGGGACGACGCGGCGCTCGCGGTGATCTTCGTCTCCGACGAGGACGACGGCTCGCCGTTCCCCGTGGACTCCTGGGTCAACGCCTTCTGGGAGCTCAAGGGTCAGCGCAACCGGGACAAGTTCCGCGCGTCGGCCCTGACCGGCGTCCACCAGATCACCGGCCTGCCGGCCGAGTGCGGGCGCACCGGCGACGATGTGTTCGCGGGCGCCGACGACGCCCCGCGCTACTGGGATCTGGTCGAGCAGACCGGTGGGGTCAACCGCTCCATCTGCGCCGAAGAGTTCAACGGCCTGGTGGTTGAGCTGGGGCTCGCTTCGTCGGGCCTGCGGGACCGGTTCAACATCACGTTCGAGGCCCGGGAGACCGAGCCCGTCGAGATCGTGATGTTCGTGCCCGGCACGCCGGAGTTCGCGGGCGAGGGCCTCGTCGTTCCGCCCGAAGGCGTCGACGGCCAGTGGCCCTGGGTGTTTGAGGGGACGGAGTCGCTGCAGTGGATCCGGTTTGTGGACCTGGCGTCGCTGCCCCCACTGGGAACCCGAATCCTGGTGACCTACGAGCGAGTGAGGATCGAAGCGCTGTGAGGATTCTCCTGCTTGTTCTTGCGGCCCTGGTGCTGCTCCCCGCCTGCGACACGAAGGTGTCGTGCGCCCGGCCCCAGGACTGCATCGACGCCGACGAGGCCGAGGCGGACCGGGTCTGGGAGTGCGTCGACCAGGAGTGCCAGGCCCTGCCGTGCGAGGTCGAGGGCGACTGCGTCATCGAGCAGTACTGCGGCCAGTATGCGGACCCCGAGGACGAAGAGGCGCCCACCGAGGGCTTCTGCACGGAGGGGTGCCGAACGGACCTGGACTGCCGGGGCGGCGACATCTGCCAGTCCGGCGAGTGCACGCCGCGGCCGTGTCGGTCGGGCCACCTGGACTGCGAGCTCGCCGAGTTCTGCCAGGGCGGGGAGTGCGTGCCCGCGGGCTACCCCTTCTGCGAGACCTGCGATCCGCTGCAGAACGCGTTCCTCAACGAGTTCACGTGCGACGACGTCGTCGTGCTGGGCCACCCCACTTGCGGCGACGGCGCGTTCTGCTGGAACCTGCAGGGCGGCCAGACCTGCGGCGTCCCGTGTGAGGACAACTCCGACTGCCCGGGTGGGTTCAGCTGCGGCCACGCGCTGCGGGTGAACAACGCGTGCGAAAACAACTTCCAGATCCTCGGGAAGTTCTGCTCGTCGGATCAGTGCTTCCAGTAGCCGGTCACCGCGCCGCGGTCCTGGGGTTCGCCGTGGTGCTGGGGTGTTCTTCGCCCCCGCCCGAGCCGGCGCCTGAGCCCGCGACCGCCGCGCCGGCTGGCACCCCCACTGCCCCCACCCGCGAACCGCTGCTGCTCGTCGACGTGGCCGCCAAGGCTGCCGAGGGCAGCGCCGACTTCGTGGCCGACTGGTCCTTCGACCTCGTCGACCGCCCCGAATGGTCGCTGCACACGCACGTGATCCCGGCCGGACAGCTGATCCCCGTGCACCGCCACCGGGACAACGACGAGCTGGTGTTCGTGGCCGGCGGCACGGCCGAGGGGCTGGCCTGGTGGGCGGCTGACGGCGTGCAGGAGGACCGGAGCACGCACCGCATGGGCAGCGTGTTCGGGGCGACCCGGGGCGCGGCCCACGGCGTCCGCAACCGGGGACCCGAGCTGCTCGCGACGGTCGTGCTGCAGCAGCCCCGGTTCGGTCAGAACTGGTACCTCGAGCGCGCCGACGTCGACTCGGCCACGCCCCCCTGGTTCTGGCCAAACACCACCAACGCGGGCCCCGTGGCTGGCCCGAGCCCGAGCCTGGGTGACCCGCCGACGTCCGTGGGCTTCGACGGTTGGACGCTGGGCTGGCGCTCCATGGGTCCCCGGGAGCCGCGCGAGGCCGACACCATCTACTTCGTGGCGGCGGGGGAGGGGACCCTCCGGTTCGAGGACAAGGCCTTGCCGCTCACCCCCGGCGTCGTGGCCGTCGTGCCGCCGACGCTGGCCCACGAGCTGTCCGGGACCGCCCGCGTCTTCGAGGTCGAGATCCCCCGCTGACCCCGCTGGTCGGCCGGTGGCGCGGCCGCCCGCTCGCCCCGAGGCTTCGCCCCGGACACCGCAACGCTGCCCCCGTCGCCTCCACCCCTGTATGGTCCGCGCCCGTGCATCCCTGGCTCCTGACTCTCCCCAACGGCACCCAGCTCCCCTCGTGGGGGTTCGTGGTGACGTCGACGATCATCGTCCTCGGCCTCGTCGGCCACCGGATGGCGACGCGCGAGGGTCTGCCCAAGGACACGGCGATGGACGTGATCCTGATCATCTTCGGCGGCCACCTCATCGGCGGCCGCTTCGGCTACGTCCGCGCCAACTGGCACAAGTTCGAAGACGACCCCGGGAAGATCTTCGACCTCACCCAGGGCGGCACCGCGATCATCGAGGCGTTCCTCCTGATCACCGTGCTGTTCTTCCTTTACCTGTGGCGCAAGCGCCTGCACCTCATGCAGGTCGCCGACATCGCCGTCCCCCTCGTCGCCATCGGCCAGGGCCTCGGGCGCGTCGGCTGCCTGGCGGCGGGCTGCTGCCACGGCCACGAGACCGACGTCCCCTGGGCCATCGTCTTCACGCACCCCGAGAGCCGGGCTCCCCTGAACGTGCCCCTGCACCCGACCCAGGTGTACGAGATGGTGTTCGGCTTCGCCATCGGCGCCCTGCTGCTCTGGATGCGCCCCCGCCGCACCCACTACGGGGTCGTCGCCCACTGGTTCTTGATCCTGTGGTCCATCTCCCGGTTCGTGCTCGAGTTCTTCCGCGGCGACGCCAAGCGCGGTTGGTTCATGGAAGACACCCTCGGCGAGCTGCTCTCCATCCCCCAGGCCCTGTGCATCTTCCTGCTGGCCTGGGGAATCGCCGGGGTGGTCGGGTTCAGCCGCCTGGCCATCTGCAAGATCCCCGACGGCCAGATCAAGTAGAGGAACGCCGATGTTCGATCGCCCCGAGGCCTGGTTCCGTGGCCGTGCGCCCGACTCCGGATTCTGTTCGCTGCGCCTGGTGCACAACCGATCCGAGGAGATCGGCGTGCGGCAGGGGGTCCTGGAGCCCATCCAGACCGAAGACGACATCGGCGCGATGTTGGTGGTCGTGGACGCCGGCGGCTGGGGGTACGGCGCCACGTCGGACCTGTCCGACGCCGGGCTGGACGCCGCGCTGGAGCAAGCCCGCGCCTGGGCCCGCCGCGCGGCCAAGAACCCCGTCGTGGACTTCGCGTCCGTGTCGCTGCCCCACCCCACCGGCTCGTACCGCAGCTCGGTCGAGCAGGGCTGGGACACCCTGCCCCTGACCGCCAAGATCGAACTGCTGCAAGGGATCGACGCGGGCCTGACGGGCGACGATCGCATCGTCGATCGCTCAGCGGCCCTGTGGCACATGAGCTGCGACACGCTGTACTTGACCAACGGCGGCGGCCGGGTCGACCAGCACCTGCAGCAGATCGTGCCCGACGCGGTGGTGGTCGTAGCCCAGGACGGGGACACCCAGCTGCGCTCCTTCGGCAGTCGCGGCGTGTGCCGCCAAGGGGGCCTCGAGGTGCTGCAGTCCACCGGCTACCACGACGCTCCGCCGCGGCTCGTGGAGCAGGCGCTGGCCCTGCTCGGCGCGCCCAACTGCCCGACTGGCGCCATGCACCTGTTGCTGGCGCCCGACCAGATGCTGTTGCAGATCCACGAGAGCATCGGCCACCCGCTGGAGCTCGACCGCATCCTGGGCGACGAGCGCAACTACGCCGGGACGAGCTTCGTGACGCCCGACATGTTCGGCAGCTACCGCTACGGCAGCGACCTGCTCAATGTCACCTTCGATCCGGGGGTGCCCGGCGAGTTCGCGGGCTACGCGTTCGACGACGACGGGGCGGCGGCCGAGCGGCAGTACCTCATCCGCGGCGGCATCCTCCAGCGGGGCCTGGGGGGCTCGATCAGCCAGGCGCGCTCGGGCTTGCCGGGGGTCGCCAACTCGCGGGCCACCAGCTGGAACCGGCCGCCCATCGACCGCATGGCGAACTTGAACGTGGAGCCCGGCGACCAGTCGCTGCAGGACCTCATCGGCTCCGTCGAGCGGGGCGTCTACATGGAGACGAACACCTCGTGGTCCATCGACGACTCCCGCAACAAGTTCCAGTTCGGCTGTGAGTACGGCCGGCTCATCGAGGACGGGCAGCTGACGACGGTGGTGAAGAAGCCCAACTACCGGGGCATCTCCGAGACCTTCTGGCGCAACCTCGTGGGCGTGGGCGACCCATCGACCGTGGATGTCCTGGGGTCCCCGTACTGCGGCAAGGGCGAGCCGAACCAGGTGATCCGGGTGGGCCACGCGTCCCCCGCCTGCTTGTTCGCCGGCGTCGAAGTGTTCGGAGGAGCGTGATGGAGCAGCGATTCGAAGAGCTCACCGCCGCGCTGTTCTCCGGTCTGACCGGCGACGAGCTGTTGTTGGCGTCCCTCCGGGGCGAGGACAGCGACTTCGTGAGGTTCAACCACGGCTCGGTTCGGCAGGCGGGCCAGGTTCGGCAGGACCACCTGGAGTTGTCCCTGGTCGTCGGCCAGCGGCAGGCCGGGGCGACCCTGACGCTGACGGGGCAGGCGGGCGAAGACCTCGCGCGGGCGCGCGTCACCCTGGTGCGGCTTCGCACGATCCTGCCGTCGTTGCCCGAGGACCCGCACCTGCTGGTGTCGCGGGAGCCTCAGAACACCCGCCGCGTCGAGGCGAACGGCTTGCCGCCGGTGGACGAGGCGCTCGACGCGATCGGCTCTGCGGGAAGCGGCCTCGACCTCGTCGGCATCTGGGCCAGCGGGACCGTCCGCGCCGGGTTCGCCAACAGCCTGGGTCAGCGGAACTGGTTCCAGTGCAATCCCTTCCACTTCGACTGGAGCCTCTACCACGCTGGCGACAAGGCGACGAAGAGCTCGTACGCGGGTTTTGAGTGGGACGCCGCCGAGCTGGGCCGCAAGGTCGAGGCGGGGCGGCGCGACCTGGAGATCCTCGCGCGCCCGGCCCGCCGCATCGAGCCGGGGCGGTACCGCGCGGTGCTGTCGCCGTCGGCGGTGTCCGAGGTCGTCGGCTTGATGTGCTGGGGCGGGTTCTCGGCCCGGTCCCAGCGCACCAGGCGCTCCCCACTGCAGCAGCTCGTGGACGGGCGCTCAGCCCTGGACTCGCGGGTGTCGCTGCGCGAAGAGGTCGCCCGCGGAGTCGCCCCGGCGTTCGACGGCGCCGGGTTCGTGCGCCCTGATTCGGTCGAGCTGATCCAGGGGGGCGCACACGCGGCGAGCCTGGTCAGCGCTCGGTCGGCCAAGGAGTACGGGCTGGTCTGCACGGGCGCGGGTGGCGGCGAGTACCCCGACTCGGTGGTCATGGACGCCGGCGCGCTGCCCGCCGAGGACCTGTTGGCGGAGCTCGGGGATGGCCTCTACATCAGCAACCTCTGGTACCTGAACTACTCCGACCGCCCTGGCGGCCGCATGACGGGCATGACCCGCTTCGCGACGCTGTGGGTGCAGGACGGCAAGCCCGTGGAGCCGGTCGAGGTCATGCGCTTCGACGACACGGTCTACCGGATCTTCGGCGAGGCCCTGGTGGGGCTCGGCGACCGCCAGGAGTTGCTGCTGGACGCGGGGAGCTACGACCGCCGGTCGACGGCGTCGGTCCGGGTGCCCTCGGCGCTGGTGGATGGGCTCACCTTCACGCTCTAGAGGCCTGACCAGGGAAGGCCACCGAGTCCCGTGAGGTTGGGGACGTCGACGGCAAGGAGCGACGCCGGGGCGTGTCGAGACCCGCGAGGAAGAGCCGACGAAGCCAGCGGCGGTCTCGGTCCCCGGGACGACCGCGACGAGACTGAATCAGGTCTCCAGGCCGCTGCGGGCGCTTTTCGCCCTTTGCAAAACCGAAGGCTCTCGGGCATAAGCGGCCTTCGTGCGTCCTCCGTATGGCCCATCGGGGCTAGCGGGGCGCACCGCTGGAGTTGTCCCCGATGTCGATTCGATCCCTGAAGTTCCTTCTCGCGCTGGCCTTCGTGCTGGGCCTCGCGGGTTGCCCGACCACCTCGCCTGACGACGACGACGACAGCGTCATCCCGGACGACGACGACGCGGTCGACGACGACGACGCGGTCGACGACGACGACGCGGCCGACGAC
>Ga0055584_100004766_pt1 | contig 13268 bp, 5 predicted proteins | sample OSDHelmetaG_FD_58716 | JGI IMG/M metagenome (GOLD analysis project Ga0055584, IMG submission 58716) | Pelagic marine sediment microbial communities from the LTER site Helgoland, North Sea, for post-phytoplankton bloom and carbon turnover... | ecosystem: Environmental > Aquatic > Marine >... | reverse complement strand
TAATAGAAATAAAAATTTAGAAAGGGTTTTTGAAATGATAAAATCACAGACGAAACAAAATATACATTTACATTTAATCGATAACAATACAGAACAAAATTTGCAAACCGAAATTGATCATATAATAGAACAATATAAGGAACTAATTCAAATATCCCTACACAGATATAATTATAATTATCATTGCATTAGTAGATTGCGTATACTGAAGGATTTATATAATCGTACATTGATAGAATATATTATTTTGTTCGACGATGATCAATTATATGATAATGAATGGATTGAATTATATATTAATAGTTTTAAACCATTAACTGTTCATTCGTGGTATGGTAAAATATTTGAAAAATGTGATTATTGGAACACGCAAGCGAATCAATCCAAAATTGTAACATATGGTGATTTAGAATTTAAGCGAAAATTGCACGTGGAAAATTTTACTTATTTTGGTCCAGGCGGAAGTATATTAGATGCTAATTTGGTATTATTTAACGAACTTTTTGAATTTGAAAAATATTCAGAATTCATTTATAAAATGGATGATATTTGGATGAGTTTCGCATTCGATAAATATTTATCTATACCGTTTAATCGTATACCATATCATCCAAAAGAATGTATTGATCGTAATATACCCGGAAATATGACGTGGACAACGATTAAAACAGAAAAAACCGATTTATTTAAACAATTATCACAAGGGTTTGATTGGGACGTTGTTAATAAAAACGATAATTTGAAAACCGTGAATAATATGTTTGATATAGTTTATGTAATTTATACTAACGAAGACCAATTTATTCCATTAAGGGATTTATTTATCAAACAAAATATTTGTGCGAAATTTATACATTATACAGATAAAATAGAAATTATTTTGCGTGTTTTTCAAACGGCAATTGAATGTAATCAAAAACAAATAGTAATTTTTGATGAGAATACAGAATTTCACCCGTTTTTTCATCATATGTTTGATAAAAATATAAGACAAGTACCTACAAATTGGAATGTTGTACATTTTGGAAATGACGGTGATAATATAGAAGCTTATTCTAAAAAAACAAGCGATGTTATAATGCCGAGTGTTACTGCCTATTCTATCGATGCTATGGAAATTATATTAGCATTGAAAATAAATGGTAGTAATGTATTCGAGAATAATAAATTAATTGAACATACGAATATTAAAGAACAATATATAATAAATTCTTGTATTTGTAACAAATTATAAATTTTTGATAATTATATATATTTTGATATATATATATAATGGAAGAAAACTGTGATACCTATCAAGTTTTTGATTGGGAATTATATTTAAAAGAATATCCAGATTTAACACAAGCGAATATAGTTTCTATTAAAGATGCGATAGATCATATGATTACTTACGGATTATCTGAAGAAAGAAACTTATTTGATATAAATGGTAATCGATATATTCATTCTTTTAAAAAAGATTTATATCAACGCGCAGTGAAAAAAACATTTAATACAGATGCATCTGCGTATTTACATTGGTATGAAAATCAAATCTCTGATAAAAATAAAGTTTTTAGTATGAATGATTTTAATTGTATTAATATTGAAAATAATTATGATTATGATTTTATTATGGAAAATATTACTGGGGATGCGGTAAATGAAAGTAATTTTATGAAGAATATAAAAAAACAAAACAAAACATTGTTTTATAATAACGAATTTAAATTTGGGAATAACGATTTGAAACCAGAAATAACTATTGTAAGAAATAAAAAATTTTCCGATGTTTTAAATAAAAATAATGTATTTATGAGTAATCTACCTTATGATAAAGATTGTGAAGGATTATATTTAATAACAGAATCAATGATAGATGCAATTAAAGATAAAAATAGTTTATTATATCCGCATGTATATGATAATGAACAACATGAAGACATTAATTCAAAACCAATATTTTTACAAAAACAAAAAATAGATAAAGAATGGTATAATTGGGATAGCGACGAAAATATAAAAAAATTAAAATTACTACATTTTTCGGAAGATGCATTTGTAATATGTATTTGTGGTCGTATAGGAATTAATAATTATCCAAAATCATTGTTAGAATCTATAAAACAGTTAAGAGAGCAAAAATACAATATACATTTATTAGTATTAGCAGAATTAAAAATACATCGATATAGATTATCAAAAGAATTATATGATGAAATAACAGGTTATGATTGGGTAAAAAATTTTACTGTAGACAAGAAAGATGTGTTAAATTATTTTAGAATGTGTGATGTATTAGCGTCTACATATAGTGATTATTGTAATCATGTAGGCGGAAGTAATAAAATAAGAGAATTTTTACTATGTGATAAGCCTATATTATGTAGTCGAGGTAAAGAACGTGAAATTGAATTAGGAAAATCACATTCAGGATTTTACGAATGTAATACGTGTGATATAGTTCCGCCATTATGTTGGACAAAAGAGTTTTTTGAAACAAAAGCATTTTGTTATGAGGAACAATATGAAAGATATTTAAAAAATGTTGATATATCGAATGAAATTTATCAAATTACCAATTATTTAAAGGTGCAGCATTTTTTACAAACAATGAAAGTTACAAATGTAAATGAAAAAATAAATATTTATATACACGAAGATATAAAAGATGATAATTCCATTGGTGATTTGATAAAACATAATATGGTTCAGCAAGAAAAATACGATTGTTGTAATTTAATTTTTTCAAATGATATTGAAATAATAAAAAAATCAGGAAAAGATGGTAAAATTGTATTTACAAGTAAGAATTATAATTACCCTAATACAGTTTTTGTAAATGAAAATGTGGACTTGTTGACGTTAAAAACATATGACTTTAATCATAAAAATTATAAAGATTTTATCAAAGATAATATGGAATCATTTTTAGAAAATAAAAAAAGAACAAAAACGGTAGTATATATTCCAGTTTGGGGGAGACATAGTTTATTGCAACAAAATATCGATACAATAAAAAATCAAACGGAAAAATGTGTTATTGTAGGAATTTGTAGTAATAAATCTGATTATGAATTTCTAAAAGAAAATGATATTATTTCGATTGCTACATTAAACAGGCCTTTGGGAATAAAATATCAAATAGGATTAGAATTATCCAAAATATTTTATCCAAAAAATGTTATTATTATGGGTTCGGATGATATTATGACTGATAATTATGTAGAAAACATAAATAAATATAATGATACATATGATATTATAGGACTTAATTATTGGAAAATATTTGATATAAATGTGAATAAATATTATTCATTGAAATATAATCATAAAATAGTCAATGGTTATTGGGGTGGGAAATCATCCAAATATATAAAACTATATGATATAGACGAATATGGATTTACTGCAGATATTTGTAAAACACTACCATTTACTATTGGTGCTGGTAGATCAATCAGTTATAGAGCATTAGATAAATTAAATTGGAAATTATATTTAAATGAGAATAAATCATTAGATACATTATCTTTATTTAAATTATTAATAATGGGTAAATGTTCATATATTACATTGGATAAGTCGGATTTTTATGTAACTTCTTTGAAAGATGATAATGAAGATATGATTACCAGTTTGGTTGCTATTTTTAACAGTCATCAATTGGAAGTAATTGAAGATTAAACCCTTGTAATTACAAGGGTCAGATACCGGTAAGGAAATGTAAATTTCCAACGGTATAAATAATTTTAAAAATTGCAAATTAAAATTATTTTTTATGTTCGTCCAAAAGTTTATTATAAGATAATATATCGATTGATATATTTTCATCTTTACACATTAATTCTATAATATCAAATGGTAAACCTGTTCCTGTATTTAATTTGAATGCTATTTCTCCTGTTAAAATTGTTTTATTCTGTTTTTTTAAATATTTAATATGTTTTTTTATTACTTTTTTCCCTTTATTTAAAGTATTTTGAAATAAAATTTCCTCGTTTGTTATAATTTGAATAATTTTATCTTTATTTAATTTGTATGATACTGATAAGTAATCAATAACTTTTTCAATAATAGCTGTTAAAAATAATTCTTGTCCGCCTAATTTATTTCCGAAAAAAATGGCCCTGCGAATTATTTTACGTATAACATAATCTCTTCCATTCGGTCCAGGAATACAACCATCATTTATAGATATAATTAATGTTCTTGCATGATCTGCTATAACTCTATACGCCATGTCTTTATTATTCGTATCATCAACAACATTACCTGTATATTTTTCACATTGAATAGTATTTTGTATTATATCAATTATGGGAGTAAAAATATCGGTATCATAATTTGATAATTTATTTTGTAAAATACTTGCAAGACGTTCAAATCCCATTCCTGTATCAATAAATGTGTTAGACATTTTGGATAAAACACCACTATCTAACATGTTATATTGAATTGAAACAATATTCCATATTTCAAGAACATTTGGATCATCTTTATTTACTAGGTCACTTGCATTTCGATTACCAATTCTATCATAATGAATTTCAGTACAAGGTCCACAAGGACCGGTTTTATCCATCATCCAAAAATTATCTTGCATGTTTCCTTCTACAATATGGTCTTCGGGTAAATATTTCTTCCAATATTCGCGAGTATCAATATCAGCTTTAATATTTAATTTTTCATCACCTTCAAAATAAGTAACGTATAAATCATCAGAGTTTATTTTATAATGTTTTGTTAAAAGTTCCCATGCAAAGTCAATGGCTTTATCCATACCATAATCGCTAAATGACCAAGATCCTAACATTTCAAAAAATGTATGATGATAAACATCTTTTCCAACATCTTCTAAATCATTGTGTTTACCTCCTGCGCGAATACATTTTTGACTATTATATGCTCGCTTTATATTATTAAATTTATCAGGAATATTTTCATTTAAAAAAATGGGTTTGAATTGGTTCATACCTGCATTAGTAAATAATAATGTATTATCATTTTTAGGAATAACGGCGGAACCGTCAATATGTGTATGTCCGTTTTCTTCGAAAAATTTGCTAAATGTTTCTTTGATTTTTATACTGTTCATTATAAAAACAGTATAAAATATCTAATGGAGTTAGTATAGATTCGCACTATCTTCTTCTACCTAGGTAGATGTTTTACTATATAAACTATAACCCCAACATATAAGGATATAATTTTTTTCACAGAAATTATAATTTTGTTATAATGTTAAATAACATTATATAATATAATGTCTACAAACAATATTATTGATGGTTATGTTAATAAAACTTCTTTTGAAAATGGAGAAACAATTGAAATGTTTTTAAATTATTTAGAAGAAGAAAAAACAACTGTTAAAATTTCCGATCTTAATTGTAAAGCAATTGATACGATATCTTGTGATGTTTTTCCAAATAATATCTCAAATGAAAATCCGTGCGAAAATGGAGCAGGTTACAAATTAACATGTACATATAAATTGGAAAATTATAAAAGTGGTATTTATTTGATAGATAATAAAGTCTCTTTTTTGGTAAAGGAAAAGACAAGAAAAACGGATTTTGTTGTAGTATACGAAACAAATACAGTAGAAGTATATAATTCATTTGGTGGTAAAAATGGATATACATCTGCACCTGATCAAAATGATTTCTGGAAAACTTCATTGGGAAAATATAAAGACAGAGCAAAAATATTAAATTTTCATAGACCTAAATGTACTACAGGATCAAGAAACGGGGATGACGTTTCCATTTATTGTAAATCATTCTTAAAATGGTGTTTAAATAGCGAATTTGATATTAAGTATATATCAGATATTGATTTAGAAAATTTTGAAAATATCAAAAATACAAAAAATGTTGTTATTTGTGGTCATAATGAATATTGGTCCATGAAAATGAAAAATAATATAGATAAATTTACTGATTTTGGAAACAATTTAACAATTCTTTCCGGTAATTCATTATGGTGGCAAATACGATATGATTATGATAAAAATCAAATTATTATTTACAAAGAACCTCACACTGATCCAATCATTGAAACAAATCCCGAAATAGATACAACTTTATTAGATTTAGCTCCACTAAAATATAGTTGTATAGAATCTATAGGATTATCTTTTAGAAAAGGAGGAATTCAAAATAATTCGTTTAAAACAAATCGTAGAGGATACACAATTGTTAACAATAAATCAATATTACTGAAAGATATAAATTTAAAATCAAATTTGTTAGTTGCCCCTTTTAAGGAAGCTGATGGCGGTGATTTGATAGAAATAAATAAAAATATTTATTTATTGAATAAATTTAATTTATACAAATATGAATTAATTGGTTATGACGCGAATGATGATAATTTAAACATAAATATGTCTTTTGTTATAATGAAAAGAACAAAAAAATCAGGTACCATTATAAATACTGGAAATATGAATTGGTGTTCACAAGATGTGTTTGAATGTGTAGATTCAGATAATATAAAAAAAATAACTTCAAATATATTTGAGTTACTTAGAGATAATTATAATGTATTTTCAGTAAATAATGTTAATTCAATTAATATTTGGAGAAATATTAAAGATATGTATATTGAATCCAAAAAAATCCAAAATTTTAATATAAATGATATTCCAATTAGAGGAATACCATATATGGAAATATTGGAACATAATGATAATAAAACTAAATTAAAAATTAATGAGAAATGTTCATCACCCGGATTATTTACAAGAATTATTAATGTAAACAAAAATAGTTCTTATTGTCTATGTGTTACTCTTGAAACTACACCTAAGTATTTACATATATCAATTTATATGTATGATGAAAATAAAAAAATAATAAACGATATTCAAAATCAATATGTTATAAATGACGATAATAAATATTATTATTATTTTGATACGTGTAATTATGATAAAATTTATATATCAGTTGGTTTAAAAAATCCGTATAAAAATAGTGTAATATCATTTTCTGATTTTTCGATAAAAGAAGTAGATAATTCAATTTTGTTTAATATCTATAAAGATATTAAAATTGATTTTATACCTGATAAGAAATGTCGTCATTTATTAAAAAACACAATAGATAAAAATATTGATACAGTTTATGCTTGTATTGATATTAGTAACTTTGATAATTTAAAATTCCCTAAAAATATATTGCGTGATATAAAAGGTTGCGAGAAAAAAGGATATTATTGTAAAGAATTCGTAATACAAAATTTTTTAGATGATTTTGTTGATTTACGTACAAGTGCAAAATATAGACAAGGAAGTGAATTACCAGTTTCATATTTTAAAACAGTCGAGCAATTAGGAGGGTATAAAAATTCATTTCAAGAAAATCCTATAAATATATGCGAGCATCATTATAAACACGTATACGGAGTTTTTAAAAAAAAGGAAGGACATAAACAAGGAAATATTGTAGTAAATGAACAATTATTGGGATATATTTCACTGATCCGAGATGGTAATATAGGTTGTTTTAGTCAAATTATGGGTCATGCTGACCATTTATCATTTAATATAATGGTATTATTACAATATTATATATTCAAATTAGAATCAAATAATAATTTAAAGTATATCTTTTATGCAGGTTGGAATGATGGAAATGATAATTTGAAAAATGAAAAGTTGTTACAAAATATGAAAGAACGACTGTTATTTAAACCATGCAAGTTTAAGATTAAAAATAATTTTGAAACTGATAAAAATGGGTATGAAAAAGATGATGTTATTACTAATAATCAAAATGTTATAATCAAACGAAATGAGGAAAAATTATCATTGTTGTTTAAACAACAAAGTGGAACTCCCGGAATTATATATAAAAATAGGACTATACAAAGTAATTATACATTATCTATTGTCCAAGATATAGCCCACACTTCTGCAAAAAAAATAATAATTATGATTAAAGATTTAAATAATAATTTATTATTAAAAGCTACTCAAGAAATTGCTAATTATAATAAATTTGAAATTAAATTAGATGATAGTGGTGTTGTTGATATATATATATTGTATTCAGGTATTCAATGTGATGATGTTATAATTTTTGATAATTTAAAAATATAATAATAATATATATATGGAAGAATTGCATATAAAATGGAGTCAAGAAAACAATTTAGTGTATTTACATATAAAAGAAGAAAAATTTTATTTTGAAGCACCCAATGGTTATAATATTCATGAAGTTGATGAAGATATAAAGGAACTAGCATTATTTCATTTATTATGGTATATGGGATTTTTTGAAAAAGAAGGTTCTTATGAACAACCATCATATATACATAAAAATATAACAAAACCAATATCTGGAAAAAATATAGGATTATCTTTTAGTAATGGTTGTGATTCAGCAGCAACTTTATTATGTTTACCACCAGAAAAAACTATACCTATATATTGTTGTAGAGATTTTTCCAAGGATTCTAGTATAAAAACAATTAATAAAATTAAACAGCTACGTGATAATAAAAATATTGTGATACAAGCACAAAATTATAATTATAATGCATTAAAATTTATGAAAAAGGCAAACATACACAATTTGCAAATTATAAATAATGATTTTGAATTAATCCGTCCATATATGATGGATAATGTATCATATGGTTTTAAAACTGGAATAGGTTATGGAGCCATTTTAATATTATTATCAAAATTCTTTGATATAGGATATATTACTTTTGGTGCTATTTCAGAATCAGTATTTTTAGGAACTGGACATAGGTTTATAGATGTAATAGACAAACATAGATCCGGTGAATCTTTAATAATTCGATGGAAACGCATATATAAAGCATATGGATTTGATTTTTTTTATGCATTAGGAGGATGCTCTGAAATTATTACTAGTAATATTATTAAAAATAGCATATTTAAAAACACTGCTTGTAGTTGTAATATTAAAATTTTATCTGATAAAAATTATTGTGGGGATTGTATGAAATGCTTTAGAAATTTTGGAATGAATGGACAAATGATACCATATAACAATAATTGGGGTTGGGTATTATATAAATTCCCATTAAAAATGGCAACATCTACAATTTATGCTTGTCAAAAGGGAACTTATACAAATGAATTTATTGAACAGTATATGCATTTAGATATGTCTTATCTAGAACGATATTATGGACCATATCTTGAAAAGGAAGATGATAATATAATTGCATTAGTACCTGATGACTTTAGAGATTATATAAAAAATAAATTAAAAGAATATGGAATAGAACCAATGAATGAAAATGATATAAAAAATTTAAAAAATTGTGGGGATTATTATGATAACGATAAATATAATAATTTAAATATTAAAACAATAGGTGATGTAAAATTATTATTATCAAATAATAAATAATTATATAAAAATGTACTAACAAAATGGTTTAATTAAATTTAATATTAGTATTTATATTAAATTTATTCTAATAAATTTAAACCGATAATAATTATATTTAAAGATATTTATGAAAATAATTTTTATATAAAAATTTTTATTTTTTCATCTGATAATAATAAATTAATTGCGTTTTTTGTTAATAATTTTATATCTTCACCAGAAATTCCTTAAAAACAAAAGTTTGAACACCAAGACATAGCACCAAAATTTAATATTTTCGAAAAAGTCAACGCACTCCATATCCATTAATTATGAAAGACATTATATAATATCTTTCATTATTTATTTTTATTAATAATCCTGTTTATTTTTTCAATACCTCTTTTTATTTTATCTAGTGAACACCCATAAGAAAAACGAACATAATTTTTAAAATGATTATTATTTGTTGTTCGTGTTAAATTAAAATAATAACCAGGAACAACTATTAACTTCTCTTTAATACATTCATCCAAAAAATTAGTTCCATCCTGTATTTTTATTGGTAGGTTATCGGTGCACGCAAAAATATAAAATGTGCTATTAGTATTTTTATTAATAATAAAATTTAATTTTAATAATTCTTCAATTAAAAAAAGTCGTTTAATATTGTATTCATTTTGTATTTCTTGATATAAATTTTCTATATATTTAATATTCAAATAATTATTTTTAATACAGATTGTTTGTGTCAATATAGAAGGACCACCATCTATAAATGATGTAAGTGAATTTATATTTTTAATTATATTTTTATTTGTTAACATCCAACATAAACGCATTCCTGGTAATTTCCATCCTTTTGTTAAACCATTAATTATAATTATATTATTTTTATCAATATTTTTAATTGAATTACATATTGATAAAGGTTTATTATTTTTATCATCATAAACAAAAAATGAATACATTTCATCAATTATAACAATAATATTATTTTTATTTAAGAATTTTACCAATTCTTTTAATTCATTATCATTGTAAAAATGACCAGTTGGATTTTTAGGATTTGAAAAAATTAATACTTCAATATTTTCTTTTTTTAAAAAGTTAATAATGTTGGACATGTTAATAATAATATTACCATCAATACCAATATCTAAATATTGAATGTTTAAAGTATTGAATAATTCATAATATGCTGTATAATCAGGAGATATACAAGCAAATTTTTTATTTTTTAATAATAGAAATAATTTAGATATACATAATCTACCACCATTCGAAATATTAATATTGTCACTAATACAATTAATATTATAAAAATAATTATAATAATTACTTATTAATAATTTCATTTCTTGTAAGCCTCCGACATCTCCGTAATTTGGTAATATATTTAAATTATTAATAATTAAATTACTTGTATTCGGTGAACCTTGTCCCATATTTACCCAATCATCATCATTATTAGTATAACCAGCTTTTTTTGCTTCATTCATTACATAAATTACACCAGTATCTTTTATCATATGCTATACAATTATACAATACAATAATATCTACAAAAATTATGAAAACCAATTATATATTATTTTTGTAGACATTATTGTATTGTATAATTGTATAGCATATGAAATTGGACAATAATTTATTTATTTCAAATGGTGCAACTATTAAACATTTTAAAGACCATATACAAGCAACAACATTAGATACTTGGAGTACGCCAGGAATTAAATACAATACAAATATAACATTACATGCAAATACAGAATATATTTTTTGTATTGAAGGAGATTTTACAAACATAGATAATGATTCTCATATATTTGTAAAATCTATTGAAAATAACAAACGAATATATTATAGTAGATATAGTGGATATGATACTTTATTATATAAATATAGATCTGAAGATTGTAAGAAAAACTATTTTGTTATTAAACATCAAGAGAATGTATCCGAAATGGTTTTTTATATTTTAACAAGTAAAAAAAATAAAGACTTCAAAATATACAATGTTTTTATAAAAAAATTAGATGAAAAGTTAGTAATTTCAAATTATATATTAAATAATAATTTTTATAATGTATCATTTTTATATAAACCTGAATTTGAAATACCAATTCATATATCCAGCTCGAATTCAGTTGAATTATCAACTAATTTAACATATTTAAATGAATATAATAATAATAAATTAATAATTTTTAAAACTTCAGAACCATATATTGAAATTAATCATATTTTTTTTCATAAAACTGTAAAATTTAAAGTATATCAAAATCTCATAATATATAATACCGAAAATAGCATATATTTCAATAATTATATTGATATAAAATCCACTTCGTTTAATTTAAATAATGCTACAAATAATCAAAATACAACATTAGAGTTTAATAATAATGAATTAAAAGTAATATCTAATCAAGATACTAGCACTCCTGGTATTAAATTTGAAGATTTTATATTATTAAAAAAAAATACTACTTATAGATTAGAAGTATATGGAAGAAAAGAAGACCAAGGTGTAACTTATCCATATATAGTAAACGAAGACTCGTCATATAAAGTCACACGTACCAACAATATATTTTATCAAAATAATAATGGTTTATTTATAGATCAAACTATTGAAGGAAATGAAGATATAATAAATAAAAATGATTATGGATTTATTAATAAAAAATACGAACAATCATTTCATATACCAGATATAGAAAATTTAAATTTCTCATTTTATATGCTTTTTTCATCTCCAAAAGTAAATTCTACCTTTTATATATCAAAATTTAATTTAATTGAACTTGTTCCCATAATAAATCCAGAAAAAATGATTAATTATTGTTCTAACAATAATATTATTAATACTGGATCCGTAACCTATTTTTCGTCAATAAATGATGTATATAATAGTTATATACAATTTAAAGAAAACAATATTTATAATGAATTATTAATTCAGGACAATCATTATATTAATATTCCTATTCAATTAACTATAAAAAATAATTACAATGATTTAATTAAAACTAATTTTAATCAGTTATTAAGTATATTTAATGATTCTACCAATGGAGGTTGGTATTCTAATGATAACTCAAGATATGTATGGGAATATAGTTATTATCTAGAATCATTAATTAAATTATATAAAATCACATATGATAAATATTATCTTAATTTATTTGTTGAAATTGGAAATAGAATTATTAATACTACAGATAAAAAACTTGGTATTAAAGATAAATTTAGAAATGATAAATCATTAGTTGGTTGGTCTTGTAGTCGGTACACTTATTTGAAGTATAAAGATAGACGTATATCACATATACATGATTCTCATACATCAAATATTTGTTGGCGTTTATTGCAATTTTATAATTTAGTATATAAATATAATTTAAGTGAATATAAACAATTTGCTAATAATTATTTAGATACTTCATTTGAAGCATTTGACGTAATAGAAGAAGATTGGGTAGAAACCCCTGGTAGAGGTGGATTTGTTCAAAATCCATGGGATAAAAGACTTTTTCCTGATGGGGAAAATCCTTTAAATAGAAATAATATTTGTGGATTATTTTGTTTAGAGTTATATAGGGCCACTAAACAATTAAAATATAAGAATTATTTTAAAAAAATATGTGAATATTTTAATTTCTATATTAATAGAGAAGGGCAAACTGCATTAATATATGATAATTGTTTAACATGGGATTATATGCCTAACATAAATGAATATCATAACATTGATGGTACTATAAAAATATTAACACCTCGTTGTGAGGATTTATCTCACGGTTCTTATGCTTGCGATATAATTTACGAAGGGTTTAAAGAAAATATAATATTTACAAGAGAACATCTGGTTAAACTTGCGAATACTTTTAAAACATTATGTTGGAATGGAAAAGA
>Ga0055584_100004763_pt1 | contig 13271 bp, 29 predicted proteins | sample OSDHelmetaG_FD_58716 | JGI IMG/M metagenome (GOLD analysis project Ga0055584, IMG submission 58716) | Pelagic marine sediment microbial communities from the LTER site Helgoland, North Sea, for post-phytoplankton bloom and carbon turnover... | ecosystem: Environmental > Aquatic > Marine >... | reverse complement strand
AAAGTGGGTTTTCTACTAATGTCAAATATGCGTTTGAGTGGGTTGATGATATAAATTTAGCTACACTAGGCACTAAAAGCGATATGTCAAATAATGTTCAGTGGGTCAAAAATAACCCTCGTAAAGATGTGATCGCGGAAATTCCCGCTACACTAGCTATTACGCGTGTAGTGACATTAGTGGGGTTAGAGTAATGAAACTTATTATAGATTAAAACGTCAAATTAGAATTGAATGAAGATGATAAGTCATTTTTAAAAGAAAACGTAATACACCATAACGATTACTACATTACACCTCAAAAGTGTCAGTTACCTGAATATATTATATACAAATTACTTGAATTGATTGAAAGTTACGGGTATGATGTAGACTTAGAAATGTATGACATTGGTCGATTTAAATTAATTGTAGAATAGGGGAAATTTATGAAAAAGGTAGACGGGTTTTTGACTGTTGATGGAAAATATTTTGATGAAGAAAAAGATGCTGAATTACATGAGCGTAATTTGAACTTTATCAATTGGTATGGTAAACTAGATTCAACTGAAAGACCTTCAAGTAGTAAACCACAAAGTATAGCTAATTTTATACAAAACAATGGTGATGCTGTTTTAGACTTATTGAATGCAAATGTAAAAGGCGAATAATTATGAACTTAACATATGAAGAACAAGCCAATCTAATCGAAATATTGGTTGATCTAAATGTTGAATCAACACCAGAAAAACAAATTGAAATTACAGCATTGATCAAAAAAATTAAAAAAATGCCAGTAGTTCATTTAGAAATACGTCAACTTCCAAATTTTGAAGAAATGACAATCACCGAACGTGTTCGTGCTTGTAGTGAATATTCTGAATATTTACGTAGCATTTTAGAAGATGCAATTAATACGGGCAAATCGTATGATGTGGAAAACTTATACGCACAATTGCAAAATCAAGTTAATCAAAATATGATTGACATTAACGAAGAAATTGAACAATCTAAATTAGATGAAATTAAATAAGGGTACACTATGAAAAATTCAAAATTAGCTTTAGCTTTAGCCGTTGCAATTAGTGCTACAATATCATTACCTTCACACGCGGGTTTATTTGATAGTGTTGTTACGTCTGGGTGGGGTGAACGTCCTATCGCGGCAAAATACAAAATCGACACTCATGGGTTTAATGTTCGAGTTTATGAATGGACACCAAAATACAATAAAGATGTTCGATGTGTTTTTGTTGCAGGGTCAGAAAATTCATCGGGTAATGCTTGCTATAACGTCGAAGAAATGAAGAAAGCAAAAAAGTAAAATAGGTAAAATATTATGGAATTTATAACAACTGCATTAAGTGTATTAATGGTTATCGTTACTGTATTTTCCATTATGTATCTTATTATAAGAATCGCATTGTATTATACAGATAAGTGTAATACAATGACTAAAGATAATCACTCATCATACAATAATGGTTATGATGAATATGATATTTTTAATTAATAAAGGAAATAACATGACTGAATATGCAACAACTTTAATCGATGGTAAAGAACAATATGTTAATGATGTATTAGTTGATCTGCCATACCATGACAAAAACGCAAAAGATTTTGATATTGTTGTTGATGGTGTTACATTTACGTTAAGTCCGTCAGATGCAAATGAATTTTGTATGGACTATTCAAGTGATACATATAGTCAACAAATTATAGGCGGTTCGGGCGTTGATGAGTTGCGTTATATGGAACCACGATGCGGATTTGTTAAAGAAGTTAAAACCCCAATTACACAGAAGTAAGGAATAAAAATGAGTTACACCACATTTTCTACACTAAATAATGATGCTATGAAGGAACCTATGTTCTTTGGTAATCCTGTTAACGTAGCACGTTATGATCAGCAAAAATTCGAAGTGTTCGAAAAACTTACTGAAAAACAATTATCATTTTTCTGGCGACCAGAAGAAATTGATGTAAGTCGCGATCGAATTGACTTTTTAGGTTTGCCAGATCATGAAAAGCATATCTTTATTTCAAATTTGAAATATCAAACGCTATTAGATTCTATTCAAGGTCGTAGCCCGAATATGGCACTATTACCGATTGTATCATTGCCTGAATTAGAAACATGGATCGAAACATGGTCATTTTCTGAAACAATCCATAGCCGTAGTTACACACATATCTTACGTAACATTTTCACCAATCCAAGTGAAATTTTTGACGATATCGTTGTTAATGAAGAAATTCTAAAACGTGCTAAACCTATCGCTAAATATTATGACGATCTAATCCAAGGTGTTCAAATTTACCAAACTACACATTGGGAAAGTGGTAATATTACTGGTGATTTAAGTCGTAAATCTGCACTACGAGAACTGAAAAAGAAACTTTATCTATGTATTTGTTCTACAAATGCGCTTGAAGCTATTCGTTTTTACGTGTCATTTGCTTGTTCATTTGCCTTTGCTGAACGTGATTTATTAGAAGGTAATGCAAAAATTATCAAACTTATTGCACGTGATGAAGCATTACATTTAAACTCAACACAACAAATGCTTAATTTATGGGCTGACAATCGCGACGATCCTGAAATGGCTGAAATTGCGTTAGAGTGTCGTGATGAAGGCCGTCAAATTTTCTTAGATGCTGTACAACAAGAAAAAGATTGGTCTACTTATCTATTTCAAGATGGTTCAATGATTGGCCTAAATGAAGCGATTTTAAACCAGTACATTGAATACATTGCTAATCTACGTATGAAAGCGATCGGTTATGATGCACCTTTTGATGTTTCAACTAATCCTATTCCATGGATTAATAGTTGGTTAGTCAGTGATAATGTTCAAGTTGCCCCACAAGAGGCTGAAATTAGCTCTTACTTAGTTGGTCAAATCAATACATCTGTTAGTGATACAGAATTTGATGATTTCCTCCTTTAAATAATATTATAGGGAACTTATGTTCCCTTTTATGTTTAGTTATGTTAAAATTTTTATTAATTAATTAATAATAGGAAATAATTATGAAATCACCAAAAAGAATTACCGATTTTACACGTGGCGTTCAATACGGTAAATACTGGATTAGAGTGTATAGTAAATGTACCTAATAGCTTTGTATATCTCGTATATGATGATGAAAATTGTGCATGTATTAATTTTCACTTGATTGTTAATAAGTTGACAGAATTATTCATATTGCACAATATCACTCGTAAACGTGGGATATTTTCTTTAGAGTTATATAATAAATCAAAAATATGTTGCATTTCAAAATCTAATTTTGATAGAATTAGACAAAATTATGTTAATAATATCAACCATGAAGTATTTTATATTTTAGATTGTTATAAATTAGATGAAAAATAAACACATTGTAGTATCAAATTAAATAAAATAAGGTAATTAGTATGACAGATTTAGAGAAAGTAGCAACTGGTGTAATGAAAACGTGGAATCCACTATTGAGTGTTTGGTATCATCGCTATCAACCGTCACACACTGAAGATATGATTTTACCGCCACAAATTAAGAAAAAACTAAACCGTGATGTAGAATCTGAAGATTTAAAACACTACGGGCTATTTTCTAGTAGTGGTGGTACTGGTAAATCATCTTTAGCAAATGCGTTAGTACGTCAATTAGGTGGTGAAGCGTTATGGGTGAATGCATCGGTCGATCGTTCTATTGATTTAATCAAAAAAGACGGGCGTTTAGCTAAATTTGCAGGTCAGCAATCATTTGATGGTAAAAAGAAAATCATTGTAATGGATGAGTTTGATAACTGTTTAGGTGATCTTCAAAGTGGATTTCGTGGTTTTATCGATATGTACGGTCGTAACTGTATTTTCATTTTTACAGGTAATCACATTGAAAAGATTATCCCACAACTTTTAGAACGTATGGAAGTTTATGAATTTGAGCAATTCACAAAAACTGATATGGTTCGACCTATTTATGATCGTTTGAGTTGGATTCTAAATAACGAAAATGTCGAGTTTGAACAAAAAGACATTATCACAATCATTAATAACGGGTATCCAAGTATCCGTAATATGATTGGTAATTTACAGCGATTTTCGAATGATGGTAAATTAACATTTTTAGAAAGTGAGTTAGATTCTAGTGATGCTTATGATAAAATTATTAATCTACTATCACCGCAACATTACTTTGCTATGATCCAAGAAGTTAATAAATTATCATCACCAAATAATATGTATTCTTTCTTATACAAAAATGCTGATAGATTGTTTCCTACTAAAAATTATCCATTAATTATAGTTTTGATTTCGAAATATGAGTATCAAAGTTCACAAAGCCGTGATAAACATTTGCAATTATCAAGTTGTTTATCAGAAATTATGAATTATTCAAAATAAAGTTGTAATACACAATTTAATCTGTATAATGGGTTTTGTGGTTGAGGGTTCTCAATTGCATAACCCATTTTTTTTAAGGATATTATTATGAATTTAGATATTACCCAAACGTTCACATTCCCAAACAATCAAGTTATAAATGTTTTTGAATTAGATGTTGTAAATGTAGATGGTAAAGATGCGGCTAGAATTTATCTACGTGATGTTGCGGCAAACAAGCACATATTTGCGTACAATAAAACGTTTGTTGGTGGTACAACTAAAATCACAGATAGTGTCGATTACTACGAAACATCTAATGAAAAAGCTCAAGATGCTTTAGAGATTATGAAAAAACATGGTATAATTTATCTGGATAATTGGGAAGTATTAATAAACCCATTCGTTAAATAAAATTAAGGTTACAATTATGACAATTACAAAAATAATATCGTTATCAGAGTTGGATATTTACTTAAAAAATAACACTAGTCGAAGTCTTACATTGACCGCTATGGGATGTTTAAAAATTTACGTCCCTGTAAAATCTGTCAAACGTATCGAAGATGGGTTGTTAAAATTACTGGCGGTAGGTGTACATTTAAGTGTAAGTCCATTGAAAGGTAATGTGATAAATCTAAAACGAAATACTCACATTGTCGGCAATTTAGGACTTAAAACATTTACAACTGTAACTGATAAGTACATTTTAAAATGATGTATTGTAGCGGTTTTGATAAAATTAAAAAACTTTCTGAATTGTACGGTTATACTATTATCACTCAAGTTCTATATAATAAAATAACATATAAAGAATTTCGTAAAGGTGTTAGGCGTGTTATTCCGATCAATTACGGGTTTCATATTGTTGATGTCGTAGACGGTAAATGGATCAATAATAAACAAGTGCACGGTATCCGAGATTTAGAAACTGCATTTAAAATACCATTAAGCGAGTAGAAAATGTTTAGTAAAAATGAAAAGAAATATATCCGTAATAACGTATTTTGTGCTGACAATGGTACAATATCCTTTATGGTCACTAAAGATAGCCCGATACACAAAAAATGTGAAAAGGAATTTGAATCATACGAAGGTAAAAATGAGTTTACCGTGACTGTATTCGACTTTATTAATTTTAAATCGTGTTATGTTAGTTCGATTGAAAGGCCGTGTATAAATCACTTTGAAAGTGACTTCAGAACTATTGCAGTTTTATCAGGTAAAGTTAAGATAACCCTTTTATACAAATTAGTTGAGAGCGATTGTATATTTAGAAAGATGTTTCCTAATTTATTATTAGAGGTGCAGTTATATAGAGGTGCGTATAAATACATTGCTATTAATAAATAAAAGGTGTATGATATGAAAATTGAAGTAGATGATAACCCGTTAGTTGAAGCGTTTAATGAATACGTCGAAGATGTCGTTGAAAATGAAGATAAATGGTTAACTTTACGTAGTATAAAAAAAGGTTTACTGTCTGAAGAAGAAATGTCTAAAATCGTAAAAGATGACATTAAAGTTTTAGATTTTGCTAAGTTAGGTTATGGTGAAATTGCCAAATATAATGCAATAAAAGAACTTAACAAAAAGTTTGACAACAAATCTAAGTAATGTATAATGTTTTGTATCGGTGCTGTAGCTCAGTTGGTTAGAGCGTTCGCCTCATAAGCGAAGGGTCATAGGTTCAAGTCCTATTAGTGCCACCATTTTATGTGAGTTATAATTATGAATAGAGAAATGTTTTTAAATCAATTAGTCGATTTAGTTGTAAAAATAAGAAATGATAAACTTTACAATACTATAAACAAACTAATTAAAGAAGAAAATTTTGACCAACTAGATTGGTTCATATGTGGTGCGATATTAATGGCACCAGATAGTGATAGAAATTATAACTTATTAGTATCTATCAGAAATTTATTGAATGAAAGAATAAAGCAGTATTAATTCAGTTGGTAGAAGCCGATTATATTAATCGTATGTCACAGGTTCGAGTCCTGTATACTGCACCCTATTGAGAGGTTTATATGCAAGATATTACAATAAATAAAAAATGTTTAGTTAGAATTAGTGGTGGTACATTTCAATTATGTATTCCTCAATTTTTTAATAAAGATAGTTCACTTATTATGATTGAAAAAAGTCATGATAATGTTGCAAAATTTGATACAGTGGTTGATGGTGAAACTGTTACTGTTGACGTAAATGTATCAAGTAAAAACGTTTGGAATCCTGTTGATATTACAGGTAACGCGCTTGAAAATAAACGTTACGATTTTTACAAAATAGTGTAGATTATTGTAGTTTATTTGAAATTTGTATGCTATAATAGTTCTTTAATTAATTAGGAATTATTATGAATAACAATAAAGAATACTTAAAGAATATTAGTGTTTTACAATTTCGCAATCAAGAAACTGTTTTCGTTAAAGGTTATGGATTAGTTGGTACTAGTCACAGTAATAAACATATGGTTAAAGGTACAATAATTGAAAAATTGGGTGCTGAATTTGAGATTTTAGAAAAGATAGAGTACGGTGATGATTTATACCGTAGAAATGCGAACGGATACATAGTTAAGTTTGTTGCATTCGTCAAAAAAATCGTTTAAATTTAACGGTTTGTATAAATACTTTATAACGCTGATATAGCTCCAATTGGTAGAGCAACGCACTTGTAATGCGAGGGTTGAAGGTTCAAGTCCTTTTGTCAGCACCACATTTTAAAAGTTTTAGGTGATATAGCTCAGTTGGTAGAGCGACGGACTGTTAATCCGTTTGTCGAAGGTTCAAATCCTTCTATCACCGCCAATATTCTGACAAGGAATGCCCTTTCCTACTGGGCTTGCGTAGGTCGCTAAAAACTTTGCGTTATTTGAGTCATATCCCCATCATATGTTGTGTTTGGGACATAATGTTGTCAGGCAAGACGTTAAAATGCTAATTTCGGTGGTTAGCACAGTTTGGTAGTGCGTATGCTTTGGGAGCATAAGGTCGAAGGTTCAAATCCTTCACCACCGACCAAATTTTTAATATAATATTGATAATAAGTGTTGTATTAAAAATTTGGATAATGTATAATCTCTTTGTAAGAGAAATAAAGGAAATGCTATGAAAGGTGACGATCAAGGTATCGACTATCTAGGATAGTATAATAAAAGTTAACGCATTGATTGAGCAACTGGCGGCTCAGGAGACTGTAAATCTCTGGTCGAAAGACATCTTGGTTCGAGTCCAAGTCGATGCACCACTTTCGAAGACTCGATGAAAAAGATTCATCGGCTAAAACTAGTTATAACACGGCTAGGTCTTCAATACACAACGTGAGGGATGTAGCTAGGTAGATTAACTGATAACAAGTGTGCTGTTTGATTTGATTTACTAGGTATACTACTTTATAATACAATATTTGAGAATAGTCATTTTTGCACACTTTGATGAAATGCATTGACGGTATTATAAAGGTTGGTGAAACGCCACTACCTTACACCACTTTTAGGTGAGTTCGCATAATTGGTATTGCAGTGGATTTGAAATCCACCGTTCAGAAATGGGCATACAGGTTCGAATCCTGTACTCACCGCCACAATTTATTATAAAAAAGGCCACTATAAAAGTGGCTTTTTTGTGTCTAGTGTAATACAATACATCTATGTTAATTAATTAGGAAAAATAATTATGTCAAATCAAAAAGAAAATTTTCAATTACGTTCTAAAAATGCTAATTGGGGTAATAACGATTTAGTTAAAGATTACTTAACTGATGGGGTTGATCCTAAAAGTCCAGATATTAACCTTATTAAAGAGTTAGACCGTCGATTCATCCAACTATGGGATAAAATACAATACGAAAATGAACAAGATGTTTTTGTGTTCATCATCACTAAAGAGTTTGATTTTGTCGATTCGATCGAAACGTGCAATGTATTTACAACTACCAACAAAAATGCTATGTTAGAAAAATACGAAGAATTGGTTAAAGAAAATACAGATAAATCGATAACGTTCGATTATGAAATTTGGAAAAATGGCGAAAATATAGAATAAATACTTGTTTTATTAAATCTTAATCTTTATAATACAATCTTACAAAACTTAATAGGAAATAAAAAATGCAATTCGAAATTTTAAACACAATCATGTTCGTATTTTACGCTTTAGTTTTTGGGTTATTGGTAAAGGTTTACAATAACTTACCTATGACTATCCACAAATTAAAATGGAAATACTACGCATTAATCGTTGTTATTGTAGCGGTAATATGCCACAATACGTTTTATACATTAACCGTTAAAGCTTCAGCAGTCCAAGCACAAAACATTATGTCACAGTACAGTGATAATAAAGTTAAAGAGCTTGACAATTATCTTTCGTCGCGTATAGTTCAAAGTACGGAATATTTACCAGAAGATTTAGCAAATCGTGTTAAGTTGGAAAATGAAAAGAACGTCCAAATCATTGAAAACTTAGAAAATAAGTTAAAAGAAAATCTTGAAAAGTAACAAAAATTAAGTATAATAAAACTTAGAAATCGCACAATATCGTGCATATAAAAAGGAAGTAAAAATGAAAAAATTAATTATGATGTTTGCAATGGTAGCTACTTTAGTCTTAACGGGCTGTACAGATTACCGAGATATTCCAGTCTCGACGGTTGGTAAGGTTGTTGATAATGGGGGTGTATCAAAAGAAACATATCAAGCAGGTAAACGTGATATTGGGTATGCTTTCAAATACACTAAAAAAATGATTTTGTTAGATCAATCTGTTGAAATTATCCCGATGAATTTAGATATTCGTTTGTCGGATAATCAAACGTTGGGCGTAACGTTAGCGGTCAAACTGCAATTGGATATTTCAAATAAAGATTCAATTGATTCGATGTTTACACTTATTACACCTGTCAAAGTTGATGACAATACGATGAAAATCCCATTAACCCTAATATACAAAAAATTAGGTGCGGATTTAGTACAACGTACTTTGGTTGAAGTGGTTACACCAGAATCATTAGAATCATTCCAAAAAGATCGTAAGAAAATTAACGATGCGATTGAAAATATTATCAAGAAACGTTTTGAATCAACACCGTTACTTTTATATTCAGCAACAATCACGAAAGTTCAATACCCACAAACATATATTGATAAAGCAAATGACATCAAAGATATGCAAATGAATGTTGAAAAAACACGTGAACAAGAAAAAGCTAAACGTGCGAAATTAGAAGAACAAGAGGCTACAATTGTTATTGACCAACGTGTTCGATTAGCACAAGCCGAAACAATTCGTTTAGAAAACTTAAAAACTACTGACGGTATTAACCCGATGTTATTAGAATACCGCAAGTTAGAGTTAGAACGTTTACGATTAGAAGTTGATTTAGAGTTTGCCAAAAATTCAGGTAAAGCAGGTAATACAGTCTACTACCCAGTAGGTCAAAAACCAGAATATATCAACACTCGATTAGGTCAAACTAAATAATCGATAATTAATTTACAAAGCCTCTTTATGAGGCTTTTTTTATAGGTGAAACAAAATGTTAATATTTCTTATAAGTATACTTGTTTATATTTTTATATATCTTTTCTTAATAATAAGAGTACCATTTTTAATTGCGTCAACGTCGTTTAGAATTACTTCATGCAAAAGTAAAACTTTAAACTTTTTATTATCTTGTCTATCTGTTATAATATTCCCTATATCAATGTTTCTACTTTACATATCACAAGAATGGAGTGATTTAAAATGGACAATCAAAAACCGTTAGACGAAATGATTTATATGATCAGTTTAGAAAATAAGTCTTTTTGGGAATATAATGATCCGTGTGAGTGTTGGGATATTCTACACGGTTGCCATGAAATTTATGAATACGATGACGTATTAGTTAATTTTTACGACGGCCAATTTAGCCCTAAAACGATCGTGAATAAAGAACAAACTGTAATTATGACACTAGACGAATTGATATCATTTACTGATGATGTAGACCAATCGTTAAAAAATATAAAAGAACTTATCCCATACGATCAAGTCGATTGGTCATCTAAATCTATAATTGAGCATAATTGTAGTATTGCTTGTAATTTATTACACGATTTGTTAGAGAGTAAATTATTCGATAAAAAATTAATGTTAAAATACAAATACGTAAATGGTAAAATGGGGTTTAAATGAAATATTACGATAATAAAAATTACAATCTGCATTCCTCAGAATTATCCGAACATATAAGCTATTATATTAATTATTCCATGTATATTGATATGAAAATTCAGAATACATGGTTTAATAAAAGTAAAAAGAAACGACTTATTAAACATAATAAAATAATTAAAAAACATGTATACTTACTTATTAATAAAAAGTATAATAATATTGTTAGTATTAATGAAATAGATCGAATTTTTGGAAAACGTACATTTCGTATGTTATATTTAACAACAAGGTTAAAATAATTATGATAGATGAAGAAATTAAAGTCACTGAAGGTGATAGGCATGAGGGTGTATCTTACAATCATCCATCGTTTGGTATGATGCGGGTTGCTAAAGTTACAGGCAATTATAAAGGTTTTGGTACTGAAATCGAAAATACTGGGTTTATTGAAATTACTATTAGTGGTTGTGAAGTTTCCCAGAATTTAGGCACTAACTGGTATTTTGCTAAAGATCAAAAGGTTTTAGTACGTATGTCGCCCGTCCAATACGCGGAAATGATCACATCACCTAATGAACAAGGCACACCGTGCACAATTGCTAGGTTTGATAAAAATATCATCGTTCAAAAGCATATCGACACTAAAACAATCACTGTAGAAAAGAAATTAACCACTACAATGAGCAAAGTTAAAAAAGATGTTGCTAATTTACAACGTGCGGTTAACGAAATATTAGACCGTAAAGGTGCAATGAAAAAGGCAGATAAAGATGAAATTAAGCAACTTTATTCTGATACTTTACGTAAATTAGTTGATGATTTACCATTCTATGAAAAATGTTTAGCTGAAAATATCGATAAAATGAAAAGTGAAGCGTATAGTGATATTAATTGCCATATTCAACATGCTATCAACTCGACGGGTATGGAAGTGTTAAAAGATAAAGAATTAACCGACATACTAATTAATCATAGAGCAAATAAAGAAATCGAAAGTAAATAAATTACAACTCGATTTTTACAACTCAACTGGGTTTTTTAATATCCATTTGAGTTGTAAACAAGAATAGATATCATTTAGAAATATATTAATTAAAAGTTGTAATACACAATTTAATCTGTATAATGGGTTTTGTGGTGAGGCACTTCTTACTACTAAATTAAAAGGTTATAATTATGAGCGGTCAACAATATTTTAACAACTTCTTTGAAACAAAAAAACTTATCGAAAGTTATGGTTATAAATCAGAAATCAAAATTGAATATGGTTATACGTGCCATAAACGCTTCACTAAAGGTACTCGAAATATTTGGAAAATTCGTGACGGCTATCAAACTGCTGATCTAATCGGTGGTCGATACACAAATCATATGCCATTTTCTGAACTACAAAACGCATTAAACCGCCCACTACTACAATTAAAATAGGTAATAATTATGAAAAATAAAATTGAAAAAGTTATTCGAAAATGTTGGGATATCGATCAAAAAGTAGGCATTATTTTTATTGTAAGTATCTATAATAAAGAAATTCCATTTACACATTTCCCATTTGGTAGTGAATATAACATAACTCAAGAAGTTAAAGCATGTAAAATAGATGTGTCGTTAAGTGCGTGTAAATCATTTGGATATAACGCGAAAACTGATACCTTTGATTATGATATAGGTGTTAATGGGAAACCATTTTATGGAAGCACCCCAATTGATTCTATTTTAGCCGTAGTAGATTTGGAAAGTGGTGCAATTATAGAACAATTTGTACCTAAAGTTGACGAAACAAAATCTGAAAATGTTGACTATAGTAACTCACCAAAACTTATTTGGACTAATCCAGAATCGGTTAAGGTTAATAAATCACGTGCCGAGTTGAGTATTGTAAAATGTTAAATTCATTATTAACGATTACTCAAAAAGGGAATCACAATATTTTATGGGAATTCCATAAAGGTGTTGATATCCCTATGAACAAATTGCAAGAAGGTCGTGATTGTGTTTATGCTTTAATAGATGTTTTCAATTTTCTAAAAACACAATCAAAATTCCCGTTAGCAATGGGCGGTCTAGACCGTTTATTAGCTGATGCCGAACGAAGAATGAAAACTCAGCACCCAGACAGTTACCAATTTTTGGTGTTCTTATCTGAAAAAAATAGATGGGGTAAATTATGATAACTTCCACTAAAAAACGCATTATTCGATCATTAGTAAATGATAATTGTCCGTTAGCAATATCTTACGCATTAAAAATGTTTAACGAAAATGATTTTGAATTGCACGGTGGTGATCACTGCGAAAATGGCACATATTGCACATTGAAACATGAAGAAAGTGGTGTTATCATTAAACTATCTGCTCGTAAATTTTTCGGGTGTGATGTTACATTGATTGAAGATCCTAACGATATATTAAAATAAAAGGTAATGATTATGATAGTTTCTAGAGGTCGGTTAATGTTTTATGCTGAATGCAAATTTAAACAAAAGCGCACTGAAAGCATTCATAAAATAATAAACTACAAAGTTGACTATGATCCGTTTAACATGACTGTTAAAGGTACAAAGCGACACAATAGCATTAATCTACTTAGAATGGCTTATAGGAACTATTTAAGGGGATATAGTACAAAAGAAGATTTTCTATATAAGTTAAATAATAAACCACACTTAATAAAATATATCGAAAGATTTAGCAAATAAAAGTTGTAATACACAATTTAATCTGTATAATGGGTTTTGTGGTGAGGGATTAC
>Ga0055584_100004762_pt1 | contig 13273 bp, 16 predicted proteins | sample OSDHelmetaG_FD_58716 | JGI IMG/M metagenome (GOLD analysis project Ga0055584, IMG submission 58716) | Pelagic marine sediment microbial communities from the LTER site Helgoland, North Sea, for post-phytoplankton bloom and carbon turnover... | ecosystem: Environmental > Aquatic > Marine >... | reverse complement strand
CTAATCCTCTATCTGGATTCAAAAACATGGGTACTATGAAAAATAACTGGGGGTAAACCAGTTTAAATTAGGGGGTCTGCTGTATCAGCAACCAATAATACAATAATGAGGTTGATATGGCTTATTCTGGCAACATTGCTGTCAAGACATTTAATGCCCTGAAAGTAGTTGATCATGCTTTCAGACGATGTCGCATGCCTGCGCAAGCCATCACTTCTGAAATGCAGGAATACGCATTAGATTCATTGTCCTTCTTTTTAGATGAGTTGGCAAATATAAAAGCACCAAGCTGGTGTATAGAAAAACAACTTCTTCCTTTTTACGAAAATAACCCCATATCCACTTTACCTAAGGGTACTATTGACGTATTAAATTTAAACTTAATGACTCTCCAAGAATTAAGTGGAACAGTAACGTCCTTAAATACTTCTTATACAGTTAATTTCACTTCACCTACTATAGTAAATTTTATTGGAGTTAAATGGTCTGCCACGGCAACTTCATTGACTTTTCAAACGAGTCCTGATAATGTCACATGGACTACAGTGGGTGCCTCTGACAGCAAAAATTTAACTACTGCAGCTTTGGCTACAGCAGGTGACATTGTTTGGAGTGAAATAGAGGGAGCATTATCAAAACAGTATTTTAGAATAATACCTACTGATGGTGCGACTACTATAGCGTATACTACCATAACTCTGGGTAACATGCCTTCATCAATACCCATGGGCGTGTTAAGCAGGGATAATTACGTTAATCAAAGTAATTTAACTTTTTCCGGAAGACCTACGAGTTTTTATTATCAACGTAATGTTGCTCAACCAGTAGTTAATTTATGGCCAGCTCCAGATTCAGCATCTGAAAAATATGTAATGACGCTGTGGAGACATCGTCAAATAATGGATACTGACAATTTACAGCAAGAAATAGAAATACCTGACAGATGGTTAGAAGCCATCGTAAATGGTCTAGCTGCCAGAGTATGTATGGAAACTCCTGCAGCGACTGCAGATCTTATACCTATATTAGAAGCGAGAGCTGAAAGAAGCATTCAAAGAGCATGGGATGGAGATAATGATGGTTCTCCGATACAAATTAATCCTGGTATAGGAGTTTATACAGCATGAGCTTGTATTTAGATCCTACAGGACAAACTACTTTTGGTATAGGTATTTGTGCGCGATGCTCTAAAAAGTTGTTTTTAGCTGAGCTCCATCCTGATCCTAATTTTCCTGGTTTGATGGTATGTGAAGCAGATAAAGATGATTATGATCCTTATTTACTGCCTCCTAGAAGACCTGATCAAATTGTACTGCCATTTAATCGCCCTGATACGAATATAGACACTCACCCTGCTGGTCTTATTCAAGAAGCTGGTGATGAATTCATTATTCAAGAAGATGGCAATAAATATTTGGAGATTGAATAATGTCTGATGTACCAAGTAATTTAATACCTAGTAGGGTAACGCAGCTCCCAACTGCCCCAGTAGCGTCTCCTGATGGACTTTTATTGTTCACATACCAAGGAGTGAGTTATCAGGTTCGCGCTGGGGATCTTCTTCAAGTTAGTGGAGTTCCTACGACTCGGCAGGTTATAGCGGGAACAGGCATGACTGGAGGCGGTCAGCTTACTTCAGACGTTACTTTAAGCATCGCTAACGATGGGGTGGGAACAGCGCAACTTGCCTCCTCAGGAGCTACTCCAGGGACTTACGGAGATGGTGACAATATACCTGTCGTCACTGTAGATGAAACTGGAAGAATAACTGCGGTTACTGAAATAGCATCTTCAGGATCAGGCACTGTTCCCGTTACTCGACAAGTGATTGCGGGTGACGGTTTATTAGGAGGCGGTAGCCTCGGTAATAATATAACCCTAAGTGCTAATTTTGAAGATAGCATCCCTTTAGTAACCACCACTGGAGGATCTGCAGGTACATCAATTGAGCTTTCTAGAGGAGATCATAGGCATCCTCCAGTTAATCTTGCTAATCAAGATGAAATAGATGGAACTTTACCCATAGATCAAGGAGGTACAGGTAGATCTAACACTGCTGCTCCTGGCTCTATAGTATATGGTGGTGGAAATGATATGGCTTTCGGTTCTCAAGGACTGGCAGGTCAAGTATTAATTTCAGGAGGAGCAGGTGCTTATACATGGGGTTCAGCACTAATACAAACTGATCAACCTGCTAATGTGGTGTTTTCTGGACCTGCTTCTGGCGCAGATGCGCCCACTGGTTTTAGGTCCTTGGTTAACGCTGACTTACCTAATTCTGGAGCAAGTGCAGGAACTTATGGTTCGGCTACCGCTATACCAGTCATCACAGTCGACGCTAAAGGTGTTGTAACTGGCGCGACGACTACTTCATTTCAAAGTGGTTTAAGTTTCCAGGGGACTTGGAATGCTTCCACAAATACTCCTACTTTAGCTTCAGGCTCAGGTACTGCAGGTTTTTATTATATTGTTAGCGTAGCAGGGACTACTAATTTAGATGGAGTTACAGACTGGCAAATAGGAGATTGGGCTGTATTTAATGGAACAGCTTGGCAAAAACTAGATCAAACAAACAGTGTGACATCTGTTAATGGTCAAACAGGTGTCGTTAATTTAACTAAAATAGCTAATGTTGAAGGTGGTGCAGCCAATAAAATAGTATTTAATACTGCAGCTGATACGACATCATTTATTGATGCTCCTGCGGCTTCAAATAGATTTTTGAAATGGAATGGTAGTGCATTTGAATGGGCTTCAGCAGTTGTAACTGCAGTTAGTGCCTTCAGCGCAGGAACCACTGGGTTCACACCAAATAGTCTAAGCACTGGGGATGTGACTCTTGCTGGAACATTGACTCCTGCTCATGGCGGTACAGGATTAACCGCTGCAGGAACTTCCGGTAATATTTTAACCAGCAACGGCTCCGCATGGGTTTCACAGGCTCCGACAGCTGGGGTAACAACAGATGATGTTATAGCTTTAGCTGTGGCGTTGGGATAAGGAGATAAAATGGCGAACGCATTTACGAGAAAAGTTTCCAGAGATATAGGCACTGCTTTAACTGCGGTGGGATCTTATACTGTAGGGGCTTCAACTCAAACCACTGTAATTGGCTTAACGGTAGCTAACACGAGCGCGTCAGCAGTGAGTATTGACGTTACTTTAAATGATGGTGCCAACGACACTTATTTAGTTAAGGACGCTCCGGTTCCCGTAGGAGGAGCTCTGGTACCCATAGGAGGTAACCAGAAAGTTGTTTTAATAACTGGAGACTCAATAAAAGTTAACTCAAGTGCGGCATCATCAGTTGACGCTGTCTTATCAATCCTGGAGATAACATAATGTCTAATCCCTATATTGGTAATTCACCTACAGACATACCATTAACTACTGATCAATTAGCTGACGGTATAGTCACTACGCCAAAATTAGCTTCGCCCATAGCGCCTACGATTGTAGGAGGAACTATAAATAACACTCCTATAGGCGCGACAACCAAAAACACTGGTGCTTTTACTACAGTGACTGCGACAACTGGTATTTCAGGAGGTACTTTCTAATGATGCTAACCAACAGAAAAGGAGCACAACATGGCTGAAACTGGCTATACACCAATACAACTTTATCGTTCGGCAACAGCTTCAGCAGCTCCAGCTGCTGGTAACTTACTTGACGGTGAGCTAGCGTTAAATACTAACGATGGTAAATTATATTACAAAAACTCAGGGGGAAGCGTGGCCGTCTTGGCTGACGGCTCACTCCCAGGCACAGGTACTGTGACCTCTGTTGGCGGTACAGGTACGGTCAACGGTATAAGCCTGAGTGGTACTGTAACTACCTCTGGTAATTTAACCCTTGGCGGTGCGCTATCTGGTGTTGATTTAACCTCACAAGTTACAGGTACACTTCCAGTCGCCAATGGAGGTTCAGGAGCCGCGTCTTTAGCTGTTAATAATGTAGTGCTTGGTAACGGCACTTCCGCTGTTCAAGTTGTAGCCCCTTCTACATCAGGAAACGTATTAACTTCTGACGGAACTACGTGGACTAGCACCGCTCCGGCAGCAAGTGGTATATCAGCAGGATTAAGCATCGCTTTGGCGATGGTAATGGGATTCTAGGAGAAACATAATGGCAAACCCAAACATCGTCGCCGTAACGAGTATATACGGCAAAACAACTTACTTATCACCCTCAGCTACTACTTCAGTAGTTCTTCTACCGAACGCAGCTTCAAGTGGTAAAGTTTTTAAAATAAATCAAATCGTTGCTGCTAACAAAGACGGCACCAATGCGGTAGATTGCACTGTTGATATTTACAGCAACGGGGCGGTGGCTCAAGGTTCTGCTCCTTCTGGTGGCACGGCGTACCCTATAGTTTCTACAATATCAGTGCCTGCTGACGCCACGCTAGTAGTCACTGATAAAACTACGGCTATTTATCTGGAAGAAGGTACTTCCATTGCGGTAACTTGTGGAACGGCAAATGGTATTACGTTTAGTGTGAGTTACGAGGAAATATCTTCTTAAGGAATGAAACATGTCTAAACGTATAGGCGGCTTTATAGGCCAAGACGGGATAAATGCACCCGATCCAGCGACAGGTGTCACGGGTGCGTCTGGGGACGGGCAGGTCGAGGTTAGCTTCACTACGCCAAGCGATGTTGGTGGTGCGGCGATTACTGAGTATCGGGTGACGGACAGCACTGGCGCTCATACGAATTCTGGTTCTGCATCCCCTGTTACAGTCACTGGCCTCACCAACGGCACAAGCTACACGTTCAACGTATGGGCGATCAATGCGTTTGGGTGGTCTAGCCCTAGTGATGCGAGTGGTGGCGTTACGCCTTCCTTTTCACGAGGTGTGTTTGCAGGTGGTTATGCTGCTCTTAATACGATGGATTACATCGACATTACAACCACAGGTAATGCAACAGACTTTGGCGATCTTTCAGCAGGCGGGACAGACTTATCAGCGGCATCCAGTTCTACCAGAGGTATCATTTCTACGTTTAGAGAAAGCGGAACACAATCCACTAATAGAGCTGACTACATAACAATAGCATCTATAGGTAATGCGACAGACTTTGGAAATTTAACGCTATCAAGGACAGGTGGCATGGGCTGTTCTAATGATACACGTTCTGTCTTTCAAGGTGGCAAAAGTGCATCGACATCATATAATACCATAGATTACTTCACTACTGCATCAACGGGTAATGCGACAGACTTTGGCGATCTTACAGAGGATCGTGGTTCAATGCATGATGGGACTGTTAATAGCACGACAAGAGGGATTGCGGCTGGCGGTTATCGTGAAGGTGCTGGAACAGAAACAAACCGTATTGATTACATTACTATAGCCTCAACTGGTAACTCAACAGATTTCGGTGATTTGTTGACAAACAAATACTATATGGCTGGCGCGTCCAGTCCCACAAGAGGGCTTTTTGCGGGCGGTAACAGTAGTCAAAACGTCATTCAGTATATTACAATAGCTTCAACAGGAAATGCGACTGACTTCGGAGACTGCACAGTTAGCCTAAATGGACGGGGTGGCGTTTGTTCAAAAACGAGAGCCGTCTTTGGTGGGGGCGACGCCAGCTCCAACGTAATGGATTATGTTGAAATTGCTACGACAGGTAACGCGACTGACTTCGGGGATTTAACTCAAGCCAGAGGTTATTTAACAGGGTTATCTTCTAATCACGGAGGACTTTCATAATGCCCAATTATCAAGGTGTATGGAGCCTTTCAACGCAGTATCAGAATGCTAGTGGTTGGCCTAGTCCGCCAATCAATGCTCTTAACCAACTTGGCTCCCTTGGAGGTTCCAATACTCAGGTTGATTACATCAACTTAGCGACTACAGGCAATGCAACTGATTTTGGCGATACTCTTGCGGCGGCGGGATATAGAGCAGCGGCGGCCTCGACTACAAGGGCGCTTTTTGCGGGAGGTTACGATGGTTCCATCATAAATCAGATAGAATTTACCACCATAGCGTCAACAGGTTCTTTTACTGATTTTGGAGACATTCTTTCAGCACAGTATGGCCTTAGAGGTTTATCCAACAGCACTAGGGGCGTGTTTGGTGGCGGAGATGGCGCGGGAACTGCAATTAACGTCATGCAATATGTAACTATTGCATCCGCAGGGAACGCTACAGATTTTGGTGACATGACAACAGGGAAATACCTAGCAGCGTCTTGCGCCTCTCCAACTAGGGGTATTTTTTCTGGGGGGACGACAACTTTTTCCCAGAGTACCGCTCAGAACATCATAGAGTATATTACGATCTCTTCTACAGGGAATGGAACTGATTTTGGTGATCTCACTCTTTATCGTTGGAACTTTGGTGGTTGCTCTTCTTCTGTTCGTGGTGTTTTTGGGGGCGGAAGGTTAAGCAACAATACCGAAACAAACGCTATAGAATATATTACTATTGCCTCCACTGGAAATGCTACTGATTTCGGGGACTTGACAGTTACTGGTGCGTCCACAATAGCGACCTCTGGAAGTAATGGAAGAGGTCTTTTTATCACAGAAAATACAATGGACTTTATTACTATTGCTTCAACTGGAAACGCTACTGACTTTGGTGATCCAACCGCTAACGTAAATAATTCCGCTGCGACTTCTGGCTCCCACGGAGGACTATCATAATGACTAAACGCTACCTCGGAAACATCATCACGCAGAACCCGACAGCTCCTGCTGGGCCTTTTGAGAATAGCGCAGCATCTGGCGTGTGGTCATTAGCTGAAGCACTAGCTTATCAGAAGGCGGGACTTTGGCCTACAGCGGGAAATATTGCTGAATATATTCATGGGTATGGGAACGGTAATGCAGCCAGAGGAAGAACTCTGGTGTCTTCTTTAGGTAATCAAGTTTCGTATGGTACATTTGGAGATGCGAGTGGTAACTACGAAGGGGGTTGTTCTTCTAATGTTCGTGGACTAGCGGCAGGGTCTAGTAACACTGTATTGTATTTTACACTTTCTACTGATGGTGGGACAACAGATTTTGGGGACAGGACAGTATCTGGACAATGTGAAAGCACCAGTAATAATACGAGGGGTGTCTTCTACAATAATGCAACAAATGTAATAGACTATGTTACAATCGCATCTGCGGGTAACGCCACAGATTTTGGTGATCAAGATTATATTGCAGGAAATACTGGAGTAGCCGCCGCTGCATCTACTACAAGAGCCGTTAGTGGTGGTGGTTGGGGGTCAGTAGTTTTTAACAAAATCTCGTATCTTACTTTTTCTTCAACTGGTAATGCTTTGGACTTTGGTGACTTAACTATTGAGCGAGGTTATTCAGCGGCTGTTTCAAACGGAACAAGAGCTTGTTTTTCTGGCGGTATGCAAAGCCCTAGCCCAACAACGTATACAAATGTAATAGACTACATTACAATAGCTTCAACTGGTAATGCTACTGACTTTGGAGACATGGTCTATGCCCAAGGAACGATTACTGGCTCCGCAGGGGCAACAAGAGGATTGTTTATGGGGGCTGATAGGGGTGTCTCAGGATTTACTAGCGCAGGAATGTATTATATTACTATCGCTTCCACTGGAAACTCTGTTTATTTTGGTGATTTAACTGTAGGAAATCCTGCTAGCCGTGGGGCTTCTTGTTGTAACGCCACTGTTGCAGTACAACCGTCATAGGGAGAAAACCATGAAAGATACGATACAAGAAACGGCACTAGCCACAGTAGACCTTAACATTCAGCTTCCATCTGCGAAGCCTGAGTACAAGTCCATGCTGGCTAATATTGCCGACAAGGCTCCTGCCATTGCTCAGGCGTCTAGCAATTTCTACAAGTCGCACTCGCAGATGATGAGCGTTACGCTGGACGTGACTGCGATTACGCCGATCCGCTCTGTGAAGCACAGCCTTGCTGAGATTGAGAAGACTAAAGCCGCTCTGCAAGAGGGCTACTTCAAGATGAAAAAGGAAGAGGTTAAGCTCAAAAAACTGGAGCGCAAGCTAGATGAAGAGACCGACGATCTTGAGCGTGAGATGCTTGAGATTAAGATTAACGAAAAGCAAGCCAACGCTGCATCCTCACACGGCTACGTCGAGGCTGCTGTCCGCAAGCTAAACTTCTTTACCAATCAGTACGAAAACCTGATGAAGAAGATTGGCAAGGAAGAGCTGACCGAGGCTGATTACGAGCTTGAGGAAGTCAAATATCACATTATGACCTGCATGAAGCAGGCGTTAAACTCTGCCCGTCCCCGCAATGGCGTGATTGACGAAGGCAATATGATCTACCTGTTTGATCTTGGTATCAATGCAGCGCAAGCGCAGCTTGAGGTTATGTCGTATCTCAATTGGGAGAACGAGCTTGTTAAGGAAGGCAAAGCACCAGAGCATTATCACACGGTGCAGTGGCTAGAGGCTTGCGCAGATAAGTGGGCGCATTGCCCCAGCGCCTTTGCAGAGAGCCGTGGGTTTGCTATACTCGACGAAACATCTTTGACTAACACACCACAGATAGAGGATAAAACTGATGGCTCATAAAGTAGTAAAATATCGCCTTGAAGCGGATGGGACTATCCCAACGTGGCTGACGTTTGGAGTTCCACAAGGTACAGGCGGCATGTATGCGGTTGCTGATCCAAATACAGCCTCGCCGCAAGATTGGATTATGATTGGCATTTCCGCAGATGGCGCTGACGTTTCTAGCGCTATTGAAGAAGTTACATCTAAGGCAAACTTGCAGACATACCTATCCAATACGGCAACTGCAAATAGTTGGACTGACGGTGATCCTGATGATCCGGACGCAACGGTTGCGTTTGACGCTGCCGCTCACGCTCAACGTGTTTGGGATGATCTTGACGCTCTGAACGCATAAGGTAAGACAATGGATAAGCAAACAGTAAGCAGCGCGCATAAGAGGATTGATGGGTTAGAAAAAGAGGTAATTGCTATGCAAACCGAAATGAAGATCCAATTCAAAGATTTGTTCGGACGTGTAAAACGAATGGAAACTATTATGATTGCGGCGACTGCCTCTATTATAGGTTTACTCGTTGCTGTCTTGATGAAGATGTAAGGGCGTACTAATGAGCTATACGATGACATATGACAGCTTACTGGTAGATCTTCGGAGATACTTAGAGCGAGGATTTACTCAATCGAGTGACCAAATCGTTTTTGATCAGCTCCCTCGTTTGATTACCCTAGGCGAAAGACGTATAGCTCGTGAATTAAAAATAGAAGGTTTTATAAGAGCGGTTAATTTACCCTTGGTCGTGGGAACTTCTACTTATTTGAAGCCTGACAGGTGGAGAGATACAGTTTCTATGACTGTTGGAGGAACTTCTATTTTTGCTAGATCTTATGAATACTCTAGGAATTACTGGCCAAATGAAGCAGAAACAGCAGCACCTCAGTTTTATGCAGATTACGATTATCAACACTGGCTTATAACTCCGACTCCGTCAACTGCTCAGACATGTGAAATACTTTATTATGAACAGCCAGCTCTTTTGGGTGATGATCTGCAAAGTAACTGGTTAACTGAATATGCCCCAGACGTTCTTCTCTATGCGTCATTGTTAGAAGCTACTCCATTCTTAAAAAATGATGAAAGAGTACCTACTTGGCAATCGATGTACGATAGAGCTGCTCAGGCGTTAAGCGGAGAAGACTTAGCAAGAATTATGGATAGATCCGCAAATAGGAGTGAAGCATAATGCCTAATTATACCGATGTCTTTGGTGGCGCAAATATATACCCCAGTGAAATAAGTTATAGCTCAGTTGCTTTAAGCGCAAACATTGTATTAAGCTGGCCAGAAGAAACTTCAACTAATATAAATTTAGCCACTAGAATAATGGATGTGACTCCTAGCTCGAGTGGGCTAACTATAACTTTACCTGATGCGACAAAAAGCGGGACTGGTAACACTATATTATTTAACAATAAAGGCAGTCATACATTCACTGTACTGAACGCTGGCGGTATTCAAGTAGGTACAATAGCAGCTGGGCAGCTATGGCAAATATACTTAACTAATAATACCACTTCCAATGGTACATGGGAGCTACTTCAGTATGGAGCGACAACATCTAGTGCTAATGCTTCAGCTTTGGCAGGCACTGGTATTGTTGCAGTAGGGGCATTACTTTCTCAATCAGTGCCTATAACAGGATTCAATAGTAATTTTACAGCTACTATCGATTCTAGAGCGATAATGTTTAATTGGACAGGAGCAGGGGGAGTATTGACTCTACCCGATCCGACAGTGGTGACTAACAACTGGTTTATATATGTAAGAAATTCAGGCTCAGGTCAAGTTGCAGTCACTCCTCCTGGATTAACAACTGTTGATGGAGTATCTCCTAAACCATTTCAACCAGGAGAGTCAGCAATAGTAGCATGCGATGGTGTAAACTTTTATACGATTGGTTTTGGTCAATCTGCTACTTTCGCTTTTGATTACACAGTAATTGACGTACCTGGAAGTGGTGATTACACCTTAACAGGCACAGAATTAAATAGGGTTGCATATAGGTTCACTGGGATATTAACTGGTAATAGAAATATAATAATACCTGCTACAGTTCAACAGTATTGGATAGATAATAGAACAACAGGTGCTTACACATTTACAGTAAAAGTATCAGGTCAAACTGGGGTCGTGTTAGCTACTAATGAAAGAGGTATATTTTACTGCGACGGAAATGACATCATAGATGCTGACACAGCAACTGTTTCTTTACCTCTACAAGTAAGTCAAGGTGGTACAGGAGCAACTTCTGCAGGAGCAGCTTTGATAAATTTAGGAGGTACGTCAACAGGTATAGCATTGTTTGAAGCTACAAATCAAGCAGCTGCTTGGACTGCATTAGGTCTTGCTCAAACAGGTAATATAAATGGAGGCACGTTCCCCTAATGGCCATCCAGACAGCAGTTTTAAAGTCTTCCCCTGGCATAAAAAGGGATGGTACTAAATTTGAAGGTGACAATTACACTGACGGACAGTGGGTGCGCTGGCAGAGAGGCTTACCTCGTAAAATGGGAGGTTTTAAAACAACTCAAAAATACCTGCAAGAGCTAAGTAGAGGGTTTTCTACTTTCACTCAACAGAATTATGTTTATTGTCATTCTGGAGGAGACACCACATTAGATAGGTTTACTTTAGATGCGACAGGTAACAGCTCAATCGTTACCGATAGAACTCCTACTTTACAATATGCCTATGGAACAGTGACTTTGATTGGCGGTTCAGGCTCTGTTGACATGATAGCGGTTAATGGCGTTGATATCATGTCTGGATCAGTGCCTTTCAATACTGATATAAATCAAACAGCAACCGATGTAGCCTCTAATATTACGGCTCATACGAGTAACCCTAATTATACAGCTACAGCCAATAATGCTATAATCACCATAACATCTTCAACAGGAGGAGATTCAGTTAATGGTTATATCATCACAAATACATTAACAACCCTAACGTCTACTATCGTTAATATGAATTACGGTTCAGATGCCCTTATAAATAGTGAATACAATCTTTGGATGTTTGATGTTCAATATGACTCTTCAACCAGTCAAAATTATTTAATTTCTCACGTAGCTCCTAATTTAGATTGTATATGTAATGATAGAGATGGACGGATATTTTTTGGTGAAGTTTTAGGCACTGGAATACTTCAAAGTATAACTCTACCTGCTGGGGCTAATGCTACAGGCGGTATTGTCAGTCTTCATCCGTATTTATTTTATTATGGGACTGATGGAGTTATAGGACATTCCGTACCAGGAGAGCCTACAGATTTGAATGGAACAGGCTCAGGTTTAGCCAGAGTTTGGGGGCAAAAAATCATTAAAGGTATGCCGATGAGAGCAGGTTCGGGTACAGCTCCTGCGGGATTATTTTGGGCTTTTGATGCAGTTCTTAGAGCGACTTTTACAGGAGGCAGTACTATATTTCAATATGATGTTATAGCTACTGGAACATCAATAATGTCTCCTCAGTGTGTGGTAGATTATGACGGAGTGTTTTATTGGGTGGGAGTTGACAGGTTTTACATGTTCAATGGTGTTGTTAGGGAAGTTCCAAACACAATGAATTTGAATTACTTTTTTGATAATATAAACGTCAATCATCAAACTAAATGTTTCGGTTTTCAAATACCTAAATACGGTGAAATATGGTGGTGTTATCCCAAAGGCACTGCTACTGAATGCACCCATGCGGTGGTCTTCAATGTTAGAGAAAATACTTGGTATGACACAGAATTACCTAACGAAGGTCGCTCTGCAGGGCATTTTAATAATTCCTTTGCCGCTCCTATTTTAACGGGAGTTCAATCAACTCCTCTTCCTTTAGACCCGATGACGGTGTACGCAGTCACGGTTGCTAATCCTGGAAGCGGCAATAAATACTATGTGGATGGGGTGCTGCAACCTACATTAAATCTTACAGAAGGCAACGTATATAAATTTGATCAATCAGCAGCAAGTAATGCGGGGCATCCTTTTAGGCTTTCCACCACTTCTGACGGCACTCATGGAGGAGGTAGCGAATACTCTAGTGGAGTAATAACTGTAGGCACTCCAGGAACGGCAGGTTCCTATACTCAAATAACTGTTCCAGTTTCAGCGCCCACCTTATATTACTATTGTAGTATCCATAGCGGTATGGGAGGGCAACTTAATACCTTAACCTTAGGTGACGGTTTTAAAGTGTGGCAGCATGAATTTAAAGTTGACGAATATGACGGTCCTGCGGTGAGTCCAATACAGTCTTATTTTGAAACAGCAGATCTATCAACTTTAGTCACTGGTAAAAATGAGTATTTGAGAATAACTACTTTAGAACCAGATTTTGTTCAAACAGGTGACATGACTGTTAATGTTACAGGTAGGGCTAATTCTAGAGCTCCTGAAGTAATAGGGACTACTTTCACATTTCCTGATACGGCAGCGCAACCTTATGAACAAATCGTCATGTTGAAAGAACAAAGAAGAGAGTTACGAGTTAGATTTGAGTCTAATTCATTATATGGTGATTATCAAATGGGTCAAATAATTGGTCATTTTGATAGCGGTGATGGGACGGATTTAGGATAATGGCGTTAAGTGTAACATTACCAGTAGGGATAAGTTTACAAGACTGGGCAGATTGCCTAATTACAGATTTTAGTAATTTCGGTGCGTATTACCCTTTAGAAGACCCTGCAAAGTGGCAGGATTGGGCAAGTCAATACGACAGAGCTACTAATTTAATAGAAGATTT
>Ga0055584_100004761_pt1 | contig 13274 bp, 13 predicted proteins | sample OSDHelmetaG_FD_58716 | JGI IMG/M metagenome (GOLD analysis project Ga0055584, IMG submission 58716) | Pelagic marine sediment microbial communities from the LTER site Helgoland, North Sea, for post-phytoplankton bloom and carbon turnover... | ecosystem: Environmental > Aquatic > Marine >... | reverse complement strand
CAACTGCGAACTGCTGACTATTGACTATTGACTGCGCATTCAACCGGAACTCGAACTCCTCCTCTACCTGCTCTGATCACTATTCCCCACTCCTAGCTCCTAGCTCCTAGCTCCTAGCTCCTAGCCCCTAGCTCCTAGCTTCTAACCCCACAGCTCCTTCCCTGCCACTTTGTCCTAATCCGCGGTTTGGAACGATTTTGTTGCTCTACCTTGCACACAACAATTGAGTAACAAACACATGAAAACATTACGCATCCCTTTTTACCTCTCTATCCTAGCAGTCATCCTGTCATCTTGCGGGTACAACAACATGGTGGAGAAAGACGAGACCATCGGTCAGAAATGGGCCGACGTTCAAACCCAGTACCAACGCCGCTCTGACCTGATCCCCAACTTGGTCAGCACCGTTAAAGGATACGCAGACTTTGAGCAAGCTACCCTCACAGGTGTAATCGAAGCGCGTTCCAAGGCTACGGGTGTCAACATCCAAGCGGATGACCTCACTCCAGAGAACATCGCAAAGTTTCAAGCGGCGCAGTCGCAATTGAGCGGAGCCCTTTCTCGCCTCTTGGTTACCGTAGAGCGTTATCCTGAATTGAAGGCCAACCAGAACTTCCTCGAGCTGCAGGCGCAGCTAGAAGGCACGGAAAACAGAATCTCTGTAGCGCGCCAAAAATTCAACGAGGCGGTACAGGATTACAACTCCTACATCCGAAGCTTTCCACGCGTCATTTACGCGGGTTGGTTTGATTTTGAGAAGAAGGGCTATTTCGAGGCGGACGCTGGAGCGGAGAACGCACCAAAAGTGGAGTTTTAATGTTTGAAAAGCCCCCATTTACAAAGGACGAAGAGGCACGCATCTTAGCCGCTATAGCCGATGCGGAGAACAACACCTCCGGCGAGGTGCGCATCCACATCGAGCGCAAGTGTAAAAAGGATCCTTACGCAGAAGCGGTTGAGGTATTCGAGAAACTCGGCATGACCAAGACCGAACAGCGCAATGGTGTTTTGATCCTGGTAGCGTTGGATGATCACAAGTTTGCCATCATTGGCGACGCAGGCATCAATGAAAAAGTACCCAAAGGCTTCTGGGACGAAACCAAGGAGCTGATGGTTGCACACTTCAAAGAAGGCCGCATCGTAGACGGCATCATCGAAGGCATCTCAGATGCCGGGCAACAGCTCAAGCAGTACTTCCCTTATCAAAAGGACGATATAAACGAACTCAAGGACGACATCAGCTATGGGAAGGACAAGTAACATTCTATTCACCGGCTTATTGAGTCTGTTGTTGGCACTTCCTTCGTTGGCGAAGGAGGTTCCGCCTGCCCCAAAGCAACTGGTCAACGACTACGCAGGGGTCATGTCCGCTTCTGAAGTGCAGAACCTAGAAGCGAAACTCGTTGCTTACGACGAGCAGACCTCTACGCAAATCTCCATCGTTACGATTGCATCGCTGGACGGCGACGACCTGTTTGACTACAGCCAGCGATTGGCAGAAGCCTGGGGCATTGGCGGTGGCGCGAACGACAACGGCGTACTTCTATTGATTGCAGTAGAAGAGCGCGGCATACGCATTCACACAGGTCTAGGCACCGAAGGCGCCATTCCTGATGCGATTGCGAAGCGGATCATCGAGAACGAGATCAAGCCCCAATTCCGCGCGGGCGACTACTACGCTGGGTTGAACGCGGCTACGGAAGCCATGGTCAAAGCACTTGCGGGAGAATACAAGGCCGACCCCAAAGCGAAAGAGGGCGCTCCCTTACGCATCATTCCCCTCATCATCATGCTCTTGCTGTTCATCTTTTTCGTTCGCAGGAAGAAGTACACCGGCTACAGTCACTCCGGACGACGTCATTACGGCGGCGCATGGATCGGAGGTGGATTTGGCGGTGGAGGCGGCGGCGGCTTCGGCGGCGGCGGTGGTGGTGGATTCGGCGGTTTCGGCGGCGGCAGTTTTGGCGGCGGCGGCGCTAGTGGAGGTTGGTGAAGAAGTAAGTACGTTACGAGGTACAAGGAATTAGGTACATGGCTGATTCACTTTTGAACGGCTCTGTACCTCATTCCAAATTAAACATCATTCTCCTCCTCTTCGCAGTAGTGAATTAATCACCTATATTAATGCGCCTAACTTGTTAAGGCTCATTTTCTATTTGATGAGCCTGCAATTAATAAGGCAGCCAACTGCCGCGAGACTATTTGCGTCTCTAAACTAATCTACGAATACTATGAAGGTCATGCTACGCTTCTTGCTCATCTCAATCATGATGAGTTTCACAGCCGTTCTTACTGCTCAACAGTCAATCAACATTACATCTGACAGTGCTATCCTACCCTCAGGGCCATGCCCTCTGCCTACCTACAGTCAAACAACCGTATGGGGAAATGCATCCAACTTCAATCCAGCAGTTGACAGCATTCTCGTGACATTCTACTGGGGAGATGGGACACTCGACTCCGGCATGTCCCCCTTGTACGGAACTGGACCAACGCATTATTGGAATCTTGGAATGACACACAACTATTTCGCTCCGGGAAGTTATGAAACCCGGGTGATAGCCCGCGCTCCTAATGGAATGACAGACACACTGATCACCTCTAGTATAACGGTCACAAGCCATTGTGAGGTCATTGATGGGTTTGTATATGTCGATGAGAATGAAAACTGCGTTAAGGATGCTGGAGAGCCAGTATCTGCTGCAAGAACGGTCTATATCAAGAACTCTTCAGATCAAACTATAGCAGTTACTACAACGGATGGTACCGGATACTTCAAACTCACGGTGCCTACGAACCTCACTGACTTGACACTCGGGTGTTTCATTCATTCGGTATTCTCAGAAAGTGTCACCTGCCCTTCTCAAGGATACCACACCTTCAATTCAACGTCGTCCCAAAGTCTGAATTTAGCTCTCGGTGAACCTACCCCCGGTGTAGAGGCAAGAGTACATCATGTCGGAATGTGCGGAGTGGCTGCACCTGGCGACACGGGTGTGATCTCCTTCAAAGCTTCGATCAAATTCAACACCTCTAACGACTATACAGATACACTCAGGGTCGAGTTAAGTGATCAGGTTAGCTATGTCGAAATGCTAAATGGCCCTGAGCCAGACGACATCATCGACAACACGGTCTATTGGTACAGAACCATTTCAGCTAATGCTGGCGGTATGGTGATCGATGAACCACTATTTCGGTTCAGCACTAGAACCAATATCAACGCCGCATTACTCAGTGACGCTTTATTCACCATGGGTACCTCATTGCATCCACTAGATATCAGAGCATCTGACAATTACGATATCGTTAGACTCAAGGTCGATGGTCCTTATGATCCAAATAACAAGGAAGTCTCTCCCGCGGGAGCAGGTCCCACAGGTTTAATTGATACGTCTACGGTGGAACTTACGTACACGGTGAACTTTCAAAACACAGGCACTGCACCTGCCAAGCATGTTTACATCCTAGACACACTACCGTCAGAATTGGACCTTTCTAGCTTTGAGCTCGTCGGGGCAACACATGATGTTAAGGCATCACAAGGCGGGGACGGAGTGATTCGTTTTGACTTCCGAAACATCAACCTTCCTGACAGCAACAGTAATGAACCCGAATCACATGGAAGTGTGGTCTTTAAAATGAACTTGGTAGAAGAGCTTCCGATTGGAACCCAGATCAAAAACCGCGTCGGGATCTACTTTGACTACAACGCACCAGTAATTACCAACTACGCAATCAGCACACTTTACGACGAACCATTTATACCAGACAGCTTGGTCATTTCTACCCAATCTTCTGACGTGGTGTGCCTTAACTCTGACAACGGTGAAGCCAGTGTCACTGTTATTTCTGGAAATCCTCCATATTCCTATGCTTGGAGCAATGGAGCAGCAACGAGAAAGATCGAAGACATCGCACCCGGCACCTATTCGATCACTGTAACAGACAATGAAGGGTTTGAGGTCAGCGAAGAGATCGTTGTGGATGAAAACCGTCAACACCCTGACCCTACGGTTGGCAAAGTTAGCGGTACGATGTCCGTTCAGGCATGGGAAAGCTACATCTACACGATGGACAACGTAGCCAATAATTTTTTCGAATGGGATGCTTTGGGCGGTGAGGTGCTCGACGCAGCAAACAACCAAGCAGAGATCCTATGGTATGGCGGCCCGACCGGCACCATACTCGTAACGCAGATCAGCGAACACGGCTGCAAAGCTTCCCGTGATACCGAGGTTCCGATCCTCTTTGTGGGACAAGACGAGCTGGAAATATCCAGCTTGAGCATCTACCCCAACCCATCCTCCGAACGGATCTACCTCTCGGCGATTCCAGAAGGAAGCAAGGTATCGGTTAGCATCTACGACCTATCAGGCCGACAAGTAGCCATGCAAGGCATCCGCTCCATCGATCAGAGCATCTACATCGGCACACTCAGCGCCGGGCCTTATATGGTGCGCTTGACACAAGATGGTGAGTTGTTGGGGACCACGTTGATGGTGAAGGAGTGATGTTGGCTGCCTGCCTTCGGCAGTTAAACTGGCTTCTGGCTGCTAGCTATTGGCTATTGGCAAATAAGGCCTAGCAATTCGCAAACCCTAGCGCCTAGCCCCTAGCCCCTTCTTCCAAAAACAGCCTCGCCAGTTTCCACAAATCAAACCACAATAGGTTCGGCTTCGGCCCTTTAAGGTTGCGCATGATCCGCGCTTCACTCATCGTGATCAAGCGACTGACAGTTCCGAGCAAACCCATCGACTTCAAGCGGTGATAAGTGCGCACCAATTTAATGGAGTCGTCTACCTGTCCCCGCTCGATCAGCCTGACTAAGTTGGTCACACCATTTGCTGACTTCCGCAAGAATTCTTCTACGGGCTCAATCCCAATGTGCTCCAGAGGGTTATCAATGTGCGTAACCGCAAAGCCATGGCGCTTCAACTCCATCGCGAAGAGGGTGTCTTCATGCCCATAGCCCTTTACACTCTCATCCATTTTAATCTGTTGGTACACTTCCCTGCGCACCATAAAATTATTGGTCATGAAAGACTTGTAGGGCAGTTGCCGTCGCTGAGGCACATCCACTTCTTCTTTTTGCTTTCCGCAATACCAATGGAAGAGCAGTGTGTGGTCTGTAGGCGCGTCTTTCGGGTAAACTCGGCCACCGTACACCACGTCGTAAGAATGAATCTGAGCGTATTGCGCTAAATAATCATCACGCACTACCCTGCCGTCGCAATCGAGAAACAGGAGGTTATCATAGCGCGCTTCGCGTTCCATAGCGTTTCGCACTTTGCTCCTTCCTAAGTTTTCCTCGGATTCAATGTAGCGCACCAATGCATTGTCAGCTAAGTGCTTGTGGAGTTCCTTGAAGGACGCATCGCTGGCATCGTCGAAACAGATGATCTCGCAATCTACTTCCAGGGCTGCAGCTTGCTTCGCCAAATCCGCCACAAAGGCGCGTACATCAAAATTGTAGATGGGAATGAGTACGCTTAGCATCCTCAGTCATTTTCCTGAAGCGGTGGCTTAGGCGCTGGTTCTGCCTTACTATCCAAGACCTTCCCGCCCTCGCATCGCAGGGTGCGATTGCCATACGTATTCATCTGGGTATAATCATGCGTCGCCATCAAGATGGCCCTTCCAGATTTGCTGATGTCTGAAAGCAGCCTCAGGATGTTATCAGAAGTCTCTGGATCCAAATTTCCGGTAGGCTCATCCGCCAAAATCAAGACCGGGTCATTGATCAGCGCCCGTGCAATGGCAACGCGCTGCTGCTCTCCTCCGCTCAATTCGTACGCCATCTTGAAGCTTTTGGTGCTCAAGCCGACTTTCTCCAAGACCTCTTCAATGCGCGCCTTCATCTTGTTCTTGTCTTTCCAACCGGTGGCCTTCATCACAAAAATCAAGTTCTCAGCAACGGATCTATCGGTGAGTAACTGAAAGTCTTGGAAGACAATGCCGAGCTTTCTGCGCAAGAAAGGAATCTGCTTGCGTTTCAATTTCTTGAGGTCAAACTCCCCCACCTCGCCTTCGCCGTCCGTAAGCGGAAGCTCGCCGTAGAGCGTTTTAAGCAAACTACTCTTCCCCGTACCGGTCTTCCCGATGAGGTAGATGAACTCGCCTTTGTTGATGTCAAACGTCACATCCGACAGCACCAGGTGCTTGTCGATGTAGATGTTGCTGTTTCGGATCGATACGATTGCTTCCATAATGTCAGTAAACAAATGTAAGATTGCATCGACGGGAAAAATCCCTCGTGCAACAGAGTTGCCGACAGGCAAAATGTGAAAAAGTGAAGCGGAAAATCGGACTCATAAGCGACACCCACAGCTACATGGACGAACGCATTGCGCACCACTTAGGTATATGCGATGAAATTTGGCATGCCGGAGACGTAGGTGATCCAAGCGTACTGGATCGATTGGAGCAGATAGCTCCGGTAAAAGGGGTGTACGGAAACATCGATGGAACCGACATTCGAAAGCGCTTACCAGAAGCGGAGGTGATGGACTTCGATGGACTTATTGTACTGATGATCCACATCGCCGGTCCGCTGGGCAGGTATTCTCCTCAAACCCGTTCACTGATCGAGAAGCACCTCCCGGACGTACTTATTTGTGGGCACTCACACATCCTCCGCGTAAAGCGCGACGATAAGATGAATGTGATGTACATCAATCCAGGCGCCGCAGGTAGGCATGGCTTTCACAAGGTGCGCACGCTATGCCGCTTTGAGATCAACGACGGGAAGCTGGAACAATTCGAAGCGGTTGAACTCGGCCCGCGATCATCGCAAGCGGTCCACTGACCGCACCAAGTCATCGTCCTTCTTGATGGCTTTTTTGGCCATCCAAAGCAACACCAAAGCAACGATAGGCAACGCTGGAGCAATGTCATAGGACAAATCCAGTCCTTCCGTAGCACCAAAAGCTTCAATCTGCTGGTAGTGTAAAAATCCAAAAGCCACGAAGACGATCAACATGTCGAGCATCGCGACGTTCGCCAATTTCATTTGTGCCTGACGATTCTTGAATCGAGCCATCACTGCGATCGACGTAATTACCGAAAGCCCCACCAATACCTGCATCACAAGCGCATTGGTATCCGTCATAAACGAAACGGTCTCCCCATTTACTGTATACGTAACCCAATCAAAAGCCAAGGAACTTCCAACCGCAGCCAACGCGAAGAGGATATATAGAGTCTGTATTCTTTGAAGCATGATTAATTCTATTTGACTGCAAAAATTAGAAATAGCGTGCACCAAGACAGAAAAACTTTAATATTGCAGTGCGATTCCTCGCAAGTTTCATATCCCAGCCTTTCTCGATTTCTTTTAGATTGAACTGACAAGGCTAGGGAACCTTTCAAAATTCATTTATAGCCATTGATCGCTTAGCATCAAGTTACTCACATCATGTACGACATCATTGAATTGAACGAAAAACTGGTCGGAGATCTCAAAGAGATCGCTAAAGGTCTTAACATCAGCAAGTATGAAAAGCTGAAAAAGCAAGACCTCATCTACCAGATCCTCGACGCTCAAGCACTCAATCCCAAAGCAGTTGCTGACGTCAAGAAGGCCGACAAGCCTTCAAACGAAACTCCATCTACGGAAGAGAGCCCAGAAAAGAAACCCGGAAGAGGCCGTCCAAGCGCTGCAAAAGCGAAAGACAAGCCAGCTTCGAATGGTCAGGACGCCAAAGCAGCGGATGATACATCTTCTGCCGACGCAGCTAAAGACACAAAAGGCTCAGACAAGCCGGATAACAATGATCGCAAGCCACGCGGCGAGCGATCCAACGACCGAGGTCGCGGAGACCGCAACGAACGTCGCGACAACCGCACCGAAGGCAAGGACGACAACAAGGACCAAAATAAAGATCAAGACCGACCAAAAGGTCGCGATGATCGCAACGAACGGAACGACCGCAATGAGCGGAGCGACCGAGGTGATCGAAATGAGCGCGGTGATCGGAACGACGGTCGTCGTGACAATCGACGCGACAACAACGGTGCTGAAGGCGCAGACGGTGACAAGCCACAACGTCCACCACGCCGTGAAAAGAAAGAACCAGAATACGATTTCGATGAAATCGTAAGCGCTGAGGGTTGCTTGGAAATCATGAAGGAAGGATATGGATTCCTGCGCTCAGCAGATTACAGCTACCTCCCTTCTCCTGACGACGTGTACGTTTCACAATCGCAAATCAAGCTCTTCGGTCTTCGCACCGGTGATACCATCCGCGGAACGATTCGCCCACCGAAAGAAGGTGAAAAGTACTATCCACTCATCCGCATTGAGAAAATCAACGGATTGGATCCCGCCGCAGTGCGTGACCGTGTGCCCTTCGATTATTTGAAGCCGCTCTTCCCAGAAGAGAAGTTCACGCTCATCGGTCATCAAAAGCAGACCTTGTCTTCTCGTATCATTGACCTCTTCACACCGATCGGAAAAGGTCAGCGTGGTTTGATCGTGGCACAGCCGAAAACAGGTAAGACTGAAATTCTCAAGGAAGTGGCAAATGCAATTGCCACGAACCACCCTGAGGTATACCTCATGATCCTTCTGATCGACGAACGTCCTGAAGAAGTAACGGACATGGAGCGAAGCGTAAACGCCGAAGTTGTCGCCTCTACGTTTGACGAACCAGCCGACCGTCACGTCAAGGTTTCCAACTTGGTGCTCGAAAAGGCAAAGCGTTTGGTAGAGTGTGGTCATGACGTGGTGATCCTCTTGGATTCCATTACACGACTTGCGCGTGCTTACAACACCGTTTCTCCAGCTTCTGGAAAAGTGTTGACGGGAGGTGTGGATGCGAATGCATTGCACAAGCCAAAGCGTTTCTTCGGTGCTGCACGAAACATCGAGCACGGTGGATCTTTAACCATCATCGCTACAGCGCTTACCGAGACTGGATCGAAGATGGACGAAGTAATCTTCGAAGAATTCAAAGGAACCGGTAACATGGAACTCCAATTGGATAGAAAGCTCAGCAACAGAAGGGTATTCCCAGCGATCGACCTGGTATCTTCCAGCACACGTCGCGACGATTTACTCGTGGACAAAGAGACCCTGCAGCGTTTATGGATTCTCCGAAAGCACCTTACCGATATGAATACGGTGGAGGCCATGGAGTTCCTGAAGCAGCAAATGGCGCATACCAAGTCGAACGAAGAGTTCTTGATCTCCATGAACTCCTAAGTTCCTCCAACTAAAAATTGAACATGGCTTGCCGTATCTTCACCGCTGAAGATGGCAAGCCATTTTTCTTTGCATTGACATGAAGCATCCGATTCAAAATACCGCTCTCATTGCTGCCTTTGTTTCCATCATCGGCAAGATGGTCTACCACATCTTCTTTCTAGCCAGCGAAGATTTCGACACCTACTCGCGGTTCTTCTATCTTTTATGCTTCCTCGCAGCACTCTTCATCGGCTTGCGCGCTTGGAAGATCCAACACCAAGGTTCTCCCTTCACTGACGATGTAAAATCCGGTCTCAAGATCGCGTCGATCTATGCCATTATCATCTCCGCATTTACGTACGCATATTATGCCTTCATCAATCCTTCCTATTTTGAAACCAAGATTTCCGAAGCAGTCGTAGCAGCCGAAGAAGCAGGCCTCACAGAGAAGAACTTGGAGAATGTGCAGAATACCACCTCCTTCATTTTCGACGCTTTTACGCACAGCACCTTGACCCTCTTCGGGTACATCACCATGGGTTTGTTCTATACCATCGTATTGGTATTGCTCTTTCGCTACCGACCGAAAGCCTTTGGGATCTAAGCCAATACTTGATCCGCAAATCGATCTACATCGATCCCTCCAAAATTTCCCGAACTCATCATCAGCAAGTTACTGTTGGCGTAGTCTATCTCCAAAAGGCGGGATTGTAGGTCTTCAGAAACCGTGAATACCTCAAGATCGTCTCGTTGGAATGACGCGCGTACTTCGTCCTTGCTGATCGGATCCAAGCGCTTGTGTGCTATGGTTTCTTCCTTGAAGAAGACTATTGCCGTATCGGCAGCATCCATGGTGTGGGCATACTCCAGCAAAAACTCTTTTGTCAGGCTTGAAAAGGTGTGCAACTCCATGCACGCCACTAAGTTTCGATCTGGCCACTGGTCCTTTACCGCCTTCGTGGTAGCGCTCAATTTGGAAGGGGAATGGGCGAAATCTTTGTAGACCACTGTTTGCTCGTTGCGACCAATTTCTTCCAATCGACGCGCAGCTCCTTTGAAATCGGCAATCGCCTCAAAGAAGGAATCCTCTTCTACTCCCAGTGCTAAGCACACTTCCATAGCGCCCATGAGGTTTTGAAGGTTGTGCTCTCCAAATACATGGACCGCAATCTTTTCATCTCCACGTAGGATGTACGTCATGCCGTTCTCAACGACATAATCAGGCGTTTGGTAAGGTCGTTGATCTAGGTGCTGGCCGTATTCGTGCACGGTCTCATCCAATTGCTCGTCGGCCACACAAAAGGCCAATACGCCGTTGTCCATCATCCGATCTAGAAATATCTCAAACTGCTCGAGGTAATTTTCAAAGGTTGGAAACACATTGATGTGGTCCCAAGCAATGCCCGAAAGCAAGGCGATGTGAGGATCGTACAAGTGAAACTTAGGCCGGCGATCTATGGGTGAACTAAGGTATTCATCTCCTTCTAGGATAATCACGGGAGCATCAGAAAGGCGCACCATGGTATCGAAGCCTTCGATTTGTGCTCCAACTAAATAGTCAAAGTCTCGACCCAGCTTTTTCAACACGTGTAAAATCATGGATGTGATGGTGGTCTTGCCATGGCTACCACCGATGACCACTCGTTCCTTCTCTAATGATTGTTGGTATATAAATTCAGGGTATGAGGACACCATAAGGTCAAGCTCCTGCGCTTTGAGCAGCTCTGGATTATCCTCTCGCGCATGCATACCAAGTATGATAGCGTCCAAGTCTTCACTGATCCGAGCGGGATCCCATCCCATGGTTTCAGGCAGCAGTCCATGATCGGCCAATCGAGATCGAGAAGGATCGAAGATCTGATCATCAGACCCGGTTACGTGATGACCGTTGAGTTTGAGCGCTATGGCAAGGTTGTGCATCGCAGCGCCTCCAATGGCGATGAGGTGTATACGCATGGTGTTTGCTTTGTATCAAAATTAAGCGGCGAAGATGTTGGACCACAGGATTGGTGACGAAGCTTTCAACAAGTCAATGGGAGCGATATCTAGCGGGTCCATCAGCTTTTTTTCCTGACTCCAAATCTTACCTTTGCCGGGTCACAAACACAAACCACTAGGACCCCATGGCAGGAGTATTGAATGCGCAGGAAGCCCTGCGGCTCTTCGAAGTAGCAAAGGAGCATAAATACGCGTTTCCGGCAGTGAATGTCGTGAGCACACAAAGCGTGAACGCGGTGCTGGAATCAGCAAAAAAAGCCAACGCACCTATCATCGTACAATTCAGCAACGGCGGCGCGAGCTACTACGCTGGTAAGGCGGTGAGCAACGAAGGTGAAAAGGCAGCCATCGCAGGAGCTATCTCCGGCGCGAAACACGTGCACATGATGGCAGAACTCTACGGAGTGGATGTCATTCTTCACACAGATCACGCGGCAAGAAAGCTCCTTCCTTGGATCGACGCATTGATCGACGCTGGAGAGCAGCAATATAAGGAGACCGGCCGACCGCTTTTTACAAGCCACATGATCGATCTGAGTGAAGAGCCGATCAAAGAGAACCTGGCAACGTGCACAGAATATCACAAGCGCATGAGCGCCATCGACATGATCCTCGAGATTGAGTTGGGCGTGACGGGAGGTGAGGAAGACGGCGTTGACAATACGGGCATCGACAGCTCGAAGCTCTATACCCAACCCGAAGAGGTGGCTTTTGCCTACGAAATGCTGTACGACATCAGTCCAAACTTCACCATCGCGGCAGCCTTCGGCAACGTGCATGGGGTGTACAAGCCCGGAAACGTAGAGTTGACACCTGTCATCCTCAAGAACAGCCAAGACTACGTCAAGGAGCGCTTCAACATCAATCGCCTCAACCCGGTAAACTTTGTCTTTCACGGTGGTTCGGGATCTTCGCATGAAGAGATCCGAGAGTCGTTGGGCTACGGCGTGATCAAGATGAACATCGATACGGATACGCAGTGGGCATTTTGGGACGGCGTAAGGGCGTATGAAGCTGAACACCGCGCATACCTCCAAGGACAGCTTGGGAACCCTGACGGGGCAGATAAGCCCAACAAGAAGTACTACGATCCGCGCAAGTGGCTTCGCAAGGGAGAAGAATCCGTGGTCAACCGTCTACTGGTTGCCTACGAAGACCTCAATTCGATCAACGCCAACGATACTTGGCTAAAGGCATAATCCTATGGCAATGAACTTGCATGTTGTAAACACGGGCTATTTCAAGCTCGATGGTGGGGCGATGTTTGGTGTGGTTCCAAAATCCTTGTGGAGTAGAACCAACCTACCTGACGCAAACAACTTATGCACTTGGGCCATGCGATCTTTGCTCATCGAAGAGGGTGATCGCTTGATGCTGGTGGATACTGGAATTGGCAACAAGCAGAGCGAAAAGTTTTTCAGCCATTATTACCTGCACGGAGACGACAGCTTGGATAGCAGCTTAAAAAAGCTCGGCTTTCACCGCGACGACATCACGGATGTTTTCTTGACGCATTTGCATTTCGATCATTGTGGCGGCGCCATCGAATACGATTTGAGCAAGGACGCCTTCCGGCCTGCCTTCAAGAACGCCCGCTTTTGGAGCAATAAAGACCATTGGAAGTGGGCTACAGAACCCAATCCTCGAGAAAAAGCTTCGTTCTTAAAAGAGAACATTCTACCCATCGAGGAAAGCGGAATGCTGAACTGGATCCACGTTGAGGGCCATCGAAATACGAGCATTTACGATGGCATCGAAATCTTCTTCGCCGACGGTCATACCGACAAGCAGATGATTCCGATCATCGATTACAAAGGCAAGAAGGTCGCGTTCATGGCGGATTTACTTCCGAGTGTTGGGCACATTCCCCTCCCCTACGTTATGGGATATGATACCCGCCCGTTGTTAACCATGGCAGAGAAAAAAAGCTTTTTAGAAGAGGCAGCTGATAACGAGTACATCCTCTTCCTAGAACACGATTCTGTCAACGAATGCTGCACTGTGAAGCATACGGAAAAGGGCGTGCGGCTGAAGGAAACGATGAGCTTCTCAGCGATTTAAGCTCACTCCTATCAATTGGAGTTATCAG
>Ga0055584_100004760_pt1 | contig 13274 bp, 11 predicted proteins | sample OSDHelmetaG_FD_58716 | JGI IMG/M metagenome (GOLD analysis project Ga0055584, IMG submission 58716) | Pelagic marine sediment microbial communities from the LTER site Helgoland, North Sea, for post-phytoplankton bloom and carbon turnover... | ecosystem: Environmental > Aquatic > Marine >... | reverse complement strand
CCCTTTTTCTGTTGCAATTTCCCTAAATTTATTAAGTTTTTTTAAGGACTTAGAATCGATTCTTAAATGAACCTTATCTAAGGTCCTATCGAATGCTCTGTAAGTGAAATGCCAAAGAATAAAGCTCAGTACTATAAGCAACAACACTGTTAAAATAAGCTTCTTAAGCATCATATGCTTTAAATCAGTTATTCTTTGTTACTTAATCCATCCCAACCTTGAGCGGTTATGGGAGTGACAACTCCAGATTCACTATGGAGATTAACACCAGTTCCTTTGTCAACGATGTGGCCAATTGGTGTGATAAGTGGATTATTTTCAAGCTTTTCGTAATCAGTTTGTTTGATGGTAAATAATAGCTCGTAGTCTTCTCCACCGCTTAAGGCAGCAATTGATGGTGCGATATTAAAGTCAAGACACGTGTTAACTGTTGTTGAATCAATTGGAATTTTGTTTTCATAGATGGTGCATCCAACACCTGAAGAACTGCAGATGTGTAAAATTTCCGAGGCAAGCCCGTCTGAGACATCTATCATTGAGGTAGGCACCACTCCGACTTCAGCAAGAAGTCTGACTATATCTGCCCTGCATTCAGGTTTAAGCTGTCTTTCTAAAGCGTAATCATGCCCATCTAAATCAGGTTGAGCCGAAGGCGCAGCTTCAAAAACTTGTTTTTCTCTTTCTAATAATTGTAGACCGATATATGCACTTCCTAAATCACCAGAAACAAAAACTAAGTCGTTTTCTTGTGCATTATTTCTATATGTAATTTTATCTGAATCGGCATATCCAATAGCAGTAACGCTAATCATTAAACCTGATTGTGAAGAAGTTGTATCACCACCAACTAAATCTACATTATATGTTTTGCAAGCGGCTCTCATCCCTTCGTAAAGTTCTTCGAGCGCTTCCACAGAAAACTTGCTTGAAACAGCTATAGAAACAGTAGCTTGTTCAGGCGTGCCGTTCATCGCTAAAATATCTGAGAGGTTAACGACCATAGCTTTGTAGCCGAGATGCTTTAAAGGAGCATACATTAAATTGAAATGTACATTTTCAACAAGTAAATCTGTTGACACAAGGATTTGCTTGCCATTAGAATCAAGTACAGCAGCGTCATCACCAATGCCGTAACCTGTAGATTTGTTTTTGGTTTCAAAACCTTTTGTGAGATGCTTAATAAGTGCAAATTCTCCCAAACTTTCTAATTCCGTTCTTGTTTCTTTGTTTTCTAACATAACGCCAATATTTGCTGCAAAAATAGGAACAAAATCGAGAATATTTTTCTCTTATTTAGAATGAATCTTAATAAGCCTTGTTTTTGAGCGAATTGCTTAGTAAATTTGCAATATAAAAAATTAGGTATTTATGATTAAGGTATCAAATAATGCAAAGAATCAGGCCATTAAATTAATGGCAGAAGACAAGAAGGATGGTTCGTTTATTCGAGTTGGTGTTAAAGGTGGAGGATGTTCAGGTTTAATGTACGAGTTAAATTTTGATAACGAACTTACAGATGATGATAAAGAACTTGAAGATAACGGAGTCAAGGTTGTCGTTGATAAAAAGAGTGTATTATATCTAGTTGGTACCGAGTTAGATTTTGAAGGTGGATTAAATGGTAAGGGGTTTATTTTTAAAAATCCTAATGCAAACAGAACTTGTGGCTGCGGGGAAAGCTTTGCTATATGATGAAGTTTATTAAGTTAAAAAGGTTTTAAAGCGTATAAAGTTTAAACATTAAGAGCTGCACAAAAGGGACAAACCTTAAAAACTAGGAATGGGAAAGTATACAGAAGAACAATTAGAAAAAGAACTTGAAACGCAGGAGTACAAGTACGGGTTTGTTACGGACATCGAAACGGAAAAGGCTCCGATTGGACTAAGTGAAGATATTATTCGTTTGATATCTTCAAAGAAAAATGAACCAAATTGGTTGTTGGAATATCGGTTAAAAGCTTATAATGCGTGGCTCACAATGAAAGAACCAGAATGGGCTCATGTTAATTATCCTAAAGTTAATTTTCAAGATATTTATTACTATGCAGCGCCAAAACCAAAGAAACAGTTGTCTAGTCTAGATGAGGTAGATTCTGAACTGCTAGAGATGTATGATAAATTAGGCATTTCTATCGATGAGCAAAAAAAATTATCCAATGTAGCTGTCGATATTGTGATGGACAGTGTTTCGGTTAAAACTACATTTCAAGATACTTTAGCCAAACTCGGAATAATCTTTGGATCATTTAGTGATGCTGTTCAAAACCACCCGGAATTGGTGAAAAAATATATGGGGACAATAGTCCCATACACTGATAACTATTATGCTGCCTTGAACGCTGCTGTATTTACTGATGGCTCATTCTGCTATATTCCAAAAGGGGTTAAATGCCCAATGGAATTGTCAACTTATTTTAGAATTAACGAAGCTCAAACTGGTCAATTTGAGCGAACTCTTGTGGTGGCAGATCAAGGGAGTTATGTTAGTTATTTGGAAGGATGTACCGCTCCAATGCGCGATGAAAATCAGCTTCACGCTGCAGTTGTTGAATTAATTGCATTAGATGATGCGGAGATAAAATATTCTACCGTTCAAAATTGGTATCCTGGAGATAAAGAGGGAAAAGGTGGTATTTACAATTTTGTAACAAAAAGAGGATTATGCGAGAAAAACGCAAAAATTTCTTGGACACAAGTAGAGACAGGTTCAGCTGTGACATGGAAATATCCAAGCTGTATTTTAAAAGGAGACAACTCGGTTGGAGAGTTTTATTCAGTGGCTGTAACGAACAATTTCCAACAAGCAGATACGGGAACAAAAATGTTGCACCTCGGGAAAAACACAAAGAGCACGATTATCTCTAAAGGGGTTTCGGCAGGTGGTAGTCAAAATAGTTACCGAGGCTTGGTCAAAATAAACAAGAACGCTACTAATGCGAGGAATTTTTCGCAATGTGATAGTCTTTTGATGGGCAACAAATGTGGGGCACATACATTCCCATATATTGAGGTTGATAACAAGTCAGCTAAAGTTGAGCACGAGGCTACAACTTCAAAAATTGGAGAGGACCAAATATTTTATTGTAACCAAAGAGGTATTGATACTGAATCAGCGATCAAGCTTATTGTTAATGGTTATGCGAAAGATGTATTAAATAAATTACCAATGGAATTTGCTGTTGAAGCTCAAAAATTGCTTGCAATTTCGTTGGAAGGAAGTGTTGGATAGAAGATAGAAAGATATGTTAAGTATTAAAAATTTAAGCGCGTCAGTAGATGGCACGGAAATCCTTAAAGGATTGAATTTAGAAGTAAATGCAGGTGAAGTTCATGCCATTATGGGCCCAAATGGCTCTGGAAAAAGCACCTTAGCTTCTGTTGTTGCAGGAAAAGATGATTATGAAGTGTTAGGAGAAATCACCTTAAATGGTAAAGACATTTTGGAATTAGCTCCTGAAGAAAGAGCAGCTGAGGGTGTGTTTCTTGCGTTTCAATATCCTGTTGAAATACCTGGGGTTTCAAATGTTAACTTTTTGAAAACAGCAGTTAATGATATAAGAGCATACAAAGGTTTACCGCCAATGGTGGCAAAAGACTTCCTTAAGATGCTTAAAGAAAAACAAGCATTAGTAGAATTAGATAAAAAGTTGAGCAGTCGTTCAGTAAATGAAGGGTTTTCTGGTGGAGAAAAAAAGCGTAACGAAATTTTTCAAATGGCGATGCTTAATCCGAAATTGGCAATACTGGATGAAACAGATTCAGGATTAGACATTGATGCGCTGCGGATTGTAGCGAATGGAGTTAATAAGTTGAAATCTTTGGATAACGCTACTATCGTTATTACTCACTATCAGAGATTGCTAGATTATATAATTCCAGATTTTGTTCATGTTTTATATGATGGTAAAATTATTAAATCTGGAACAAAGGAATTGGCATTAGAATTAGAAGAAAAAGGTTACGATTGGTTGATTAAACCAGAAATGGCTCAATAATTAGTGTTGTGTTAGAAGATAAGAAACAAACTTTTTTAGCAAATTTTGTAGCGAAAACTGCAGATAAAGATTCAAGTCTTGCTAAACAAGAAGCGCTGAAAGCTCTTGAAAACCTTGAATTTCCAACTACTAGAGAAGAGTATTGGAAATATACTAGGGTAGGTAAGATTACAAATGCTAATTATTCCCAATCTCCCTCCTTTAATGTTAGTGATATATCTAGATACCTTGTCGAAGGGCTGGAAGCCTACATAGTTGTTTTTGTAAATGGCTTTTTCTCTGAAGAGTTGTCAGACATTTCCAAGGCAAAGGGAATTACGATTTGCCCTATTGCGAAAGCAAGAAAAGAGTATGTGGATCAATTTGAGCAATACTTCGGTGGTTTATCTAAGCATGAGTCACAGTTCTTTTCAGCAGTAAATACGGTATATAATACAAACGGTGTTTATCTAAATATTCAAAAGAATTCGTTAGTTGATAAGCCAATTCACATGATTAACCTTACTGATGCAGAAAATGCTGCTTACAATCCACGTAATTTATTCGTTGTTGAAGAAAATGCTGAGGTAACAATTATTAACTCTTATGAAACTGTTTCTGGTAGCTCATTCACAAATTCCACAACAGAAATCTATGTCAAAGAAGGGGCTAATGTAGATTCTTACATTCTACAAAACCAAAGCGAAACATCAAATCAGGTAAATGAAATTGACGTAGTTCAAAAGGCTAACTCTACCTATACTGCCAATACTGTTACTTTGAATGGAGGCTTGGTGAGAAATAATTACAATATAGAGGTGAAAGGTCAAGGGTGTGAAACCAACTTATATGGTTTGTATCTCACATCAGGAAATCAGCATATTGATAATCATACAATAGTAGATCACATAGAGCCAAATTGTGAAAGTAATGAGGTTTACATAGGCGTTATGGATGATGCCTCAACGGCTGTTTTTAACGGGAAAGTTTTTGTTCGTTCAGAAGCTCAAAAGACCAATGCCTATCAGCAAAACAAGAACATGTTGTTGACTGATAATGCATCAGCTTATTCAAAGCCAGAGTTAGAGATTTATGCTGATGACGTTAAGTGCAGTCATGGTTCTACTACTGGTCAAGTAGATGAAGAAGCTATATTTTATCTTCAAACACGAGGCGTTTCAGAGGTGAGTGCTCGTAAAATGATGATTCGTGCCTTTGCAAATGAAATATTGGATAATATTAAGATTGATGCTTTACGTGATATTCTTGAATCAAAAATTGATGAACGGTTTTCTTAATGTTAGCTGAGGAAAAAGAAATGATTGACATCAAAACAGTACGAAAAGATTTTCCGATACTTTCTAGAGAAGTTTATGGAAAACCACTTGTTTATTTTGATAATGCTGCTTCGTCCCAAAAACCATCGAAAGTTATCGATGCTATTTCTCATTATTACGAATACGAACATAGTAACATTCACCGCGGCGTTCATCATTTAAGTGCTGAGGCAACGGAAAAACACGAGGAATCTAGAAAGACAATTCAAGGATTTATTAATGCTAAGTATTCTCATGAGATTATTTTCACTAAAGGAACGACCGATTCAATAAATCTAGTTGCTTACTCATTCGGAAATAAATTTATAAATGGGGGTGACGAGGTAATTGTTTCATCGCTAGAACATCACTCTAATATCGTTCCTTGGCAAATGATGTGCGAAGCTCGTGGTGCAAAATTGAAAGTGATTCCGATAAATGATGCGGGTGAATTATTGCTTGATGAGTATAGAAACCTTCTTTCGATAAAAACTAAAATTGTTGCTATTGGTCATGTTTCAAATGCACTAGGCACAATTAATCCAGTTAAAGAAATAATAGCTGAAGCCAAGAAGAAGAGCATTCCTGTATTGTTAGATGGGGCGCAGGCTATTCCTCATTTAGCTGTTGATGTGCAAGAATTAGATTGTGATTTTTATGCATTTTCTGCTCACAAAATATTTGGTCCAACAGGAGTAGGTATTTTATACGGGAAAGAGAATTTATTAAACACTATTCCTCCTTATCAAGGAGGAGGAGATATGATTGAGACTGTTACATTCGAACAGACAACTTATAACGAACTACCGCACAAATTTGAAGCGGGTACTCCAAATATGGCTGGAGTAATTGGTCTAAAAGCTGCTATAGACTATGTGAATGAAGTCGGGATAAATAATATCGATATTGCAGAGCATCAACTGTTGGAATATGCTACTGAGCAAATTTCTGTTATTAAGGGTATTAGATTAATAGGTACAGCAAAAGAAAAGGCAAGCGTTCTTTCATTTTTAGTGAATGATATTCACCCTTATGATATTGGCACTATTCTGGACAGAATGGGCATTGCCGTTAGAACCGGACACCATTGCGCAGAACCACTCATGAATCGACTAAGCATACCGGGAACTGTTCGTGCCTCGTTTGCATTTTATAATACTAAAGAAGAGGTCGATGTTTTTATTAACGCTTTGAAAAAAGCTATTTCGATGTTATCATGACGATAGCAGAAATTCAAGAGGAAATAGTTGAGGAGTTTTCAATCTTTGATGATTGGATGGATAAATATGAGCACATAATCGAATCTGGAAAGGAGCTAGATTCAATTTCTGATGCCTTAAAAACGAATACCAATTTGGTAAAAGGGTGCCAGTCTCAAGTATGGTTGCATGCTGAAATGGATGGTGAAAATTTAATCTTGCAGGCAGGTAGTGATGCCATTATTACAAAAGGATTAGTGAGTTTAATGGTAAGGACTTTGTCTGGTCATACACCTAAAGAGATACTTAGTGCTCAGTTGAGCTTTGTAGACGAAATTGGATTAAAAGAGCATTTATCCCCCACTCGTTCGAATGGACTAGTATCGATGATAAAAAAAATTAAGCTGTATGCTTTAACCTATTCGGTAAAAGCAAATGGTTAATGTTTAGTTTTAAATATTGAATGAAAAAAAAACAATTAGAGGATGCAATTATTGAGGTTATAAAAACCGTTTATGATCCTGAAATTCCAGTTGATGTTTTCGAGATGGGATTGATTTATGAAATTAAAATTGATGACGAATCTAATGTTCAAATTCTTATGACATTAACATCTCCATCATGTCCTGTAGCAGAATCATTGCCCCAAGAAGTTAAGGATAAAGTTGCGGGAATTGAAGCAGTTAAATCTGCAGAAATTGAGCTAACTTTTGAACCAGCCTGGGAGAAAGATATGATGAGCGAAGAAGCATTATTGGAACTAGGGATGATGTAATGGCTGACGAGATTGTAAATAAAGTCGCCAATAGCAAACTTGTCAATATTGATTTGTCTGAGTTTTATCCGAAAAATGAACGAATCCAGTTGGATATTAAAGCCCAGCTTTGGGAAGGAATAGTGCTCAAGGAAAAAGACTTTCGTGAATTTGTTTCTACAAATGATTGGAGCCAGTGCCAAGATAAATGCGTTGCAATTCAATGTTCAGCAGATGCCATCATTCCAAGCTGGGCTTATATGTTACTTACGGTTTCGTTAGAACCTTTTGCCACTCATATCGCTTTTGGGGATTTAATTGAACTAGAAAAAGTAATTTGCATCAATACTGTTGATTCAATTGCGTTAGATGAATATCTTGATCAAAGAGTAATCATTAAGGGTTGTTCAGATATTCCAAACCCGGAATTTGCATTAGTTGAGTTAACGAAAAAACTAACTCCAATTGTAAAATCATTAATGTTTGGTGAAGCTTGCTCCACTGTCCCTTTATATAAAAAGAAGTAATTTAGGTTCAATTATTGCGTTGGTATGGTTATGAAAACTGGCATCCCTTTTCTCTTTCTTCTTTTCTCTTTTCTCTCCTCTTTTTCTCAAAACATAAGTTCATATACCGATTACCTACAGAAATTTTATGTTGTTGATAACGGGCGACCAATAAAATTAGAACACCTCCCAATTACTTCAGTTAAAACCTCAGACGACTATTTGGCCTATGAGGACAATGTGAAAAATTTCAAGGTTTATTTCAAAGGTGAATCAATTCAGCTAGCGGGCTTTGTTGATAGGTACACAGCAAACAAAGGCGTTGTAGTTTATGAAGCTTCAGGAGTGCTCAAAGCTTTTTCTAAAGGAGAGAATTATGTTTTGTCGCCAATCATGAAAAACTATAAATCAGCAGATAAAATCGTAGCTTACGTTGATGATTACGACAGAGCTTTTAAAGTATTTACAGATACGATATATACATTAGAGAATTTAAATGGAGCCAACAAAACGATAGCTTATCAAGTTGCACCAAACACGCTTGCCTATGTTGACGAACAAAGTAACCTGTACTACTATCAAAACGGAAAAAAGCAGCTCGTATTAGAATATTTCGAAAATGCGTCTTATAGATTAGGAGAGAACATTGTTGGGTTTATTGATAGCTATGATTATACGTTCAAAACTTACTACAAAGACGAAATCATTGAACTGGACACGCAATATCCTCGAAGCTACAGGATGGGCAAAAATATGCTAGCATGGATAGGAAAGGACGGGACCTTTTCTTTGTTTTATGATGGAGAGGTTACAGAATTAGCCAGCTATCCACCTATGAGATATGCCTTGAAAGATGATATATTAACCTACGAGCAAAATGGTTATTTGTATATGTTTTACAAAGGGGAAGTAATAGAGATTGAGACATATATACCTGAAGCTTATTTTGTAGATAATCAAACGCTGGTTTACGTTGACCAAACCGGATACGTTAAAGCATACATAGATGGCAAATTTGTAGAAATCACGCGCCAAGTATATACAGCTCTTAAATTAAATGGTAATATTATTTCCTATACTGTAAATCAAAACGAACCGAGAGTTTGGTTTAAAGATAGAGAACTGGGTTTTTAATAAGAAAAATTTTGAGAACACTACTGTTGATTATCGTTTTGCAGTTATAATTTCGATCCGTTATTACAAGATAGGCATAAATGGCGTAAAATATGGGTAGTGTTATAGTGCGTTTTTTACTTTTTATAAACCATAAAAAAGTAGAATATCATAGTCAAATCAAAGCATAAATCTGCTAATAAGCTCTTTCGTTTTTTCCTTTCACGTAATTAATAAACGCTTTGTTTGCGACCGTGTTGCCACCAGGGGTGGGGTAGTCTCCCGAGAAATACCAATCGCCTTTATGGCCAGGGCAAGCTGCATGCAACCCTTCTAATGATTGGTAAATGATTTCAACTTCAGCATTAATACCTTTAGGTGTTAACAATGCTGAAATTTTTGCTGAAATTTCGTCTGCAGTAAAAGGTTTATAAATTTCTTTTACATAGTTAATCACTTGCTCTTTTGGTAATTTAACTTGAGCTATAGATTTTTGATAAATCTCATTAATCAAAGTTTCTTGTCCTTTATCTTTAAGCAGTTCCACTGCAGCTTGAAAAGCAATAAAATCACCCATTTTAGCCATATCAATTCCATAACAATCTGGAAATCGTATTTGAGGAGCAGAAGATACAACCACAATTTTCTTTGGGCCAAGTCTATCTAAAATGCGAATAATACTTTGTTTAAGTGTGGTTCCTCTAACTATAGAGTCATCAATAATTACTAGGTTATCCACGCCAGGATTAATAGTACCATATGTTATATCATATACGTGAGCCACCATTTCATCGCGTTCATCATCTTGCGTGATAAAAGTTCTCAGTTTGGCATCTTTTATAGCAAGTTTTTCAACTCTTGGACTCATGCTTAACAACTCCAACAATTTCTCGTCTTCGAGGTTGTTTTTATGCTTAAATATTTTCTCTTTCTTTTTTTCGTTGAGGTATTGGTCTAATCCCTTTACCATTCCGTAAAAAGAAGTTTCAGCAGTATTAGGAATAAAAGAGAAAACAGAGTTTTTCAAATCATAATCAATGGAATCCAAAATCTTTGGGACTAAAGAGCGACCTAGTTCTTTTCGTTCTTCGTATATGTCTTGATCACTGCCCCTTGAGAAATAAATCCGCTCGAATGAACAAGCTTTTTTCTCTAGAGGTTCGCGAACTTTAACTTCACCAATAAATCCTTCTTTTTTAATGATTAGAGCATGGCCAGGTGTTAATTCCTTTATTGATTCAATAGGCACATTAAAAGCTGTTTGAATAACTGGTCTTTCTGATGTAACCACTACAATTTCATCGTCTTCGTAGTAAAATGCGGGGCGAATACCATTAGGGTCTCTCAACACGAAAGCATCTCCATGGCCTGTCAACCCAGCCATCGCATAGCCTCCATCCCAAGATTCAGCAGCATTGGCTAATATTTTTTGCAGGTCTAAATTCTCAGCAATCAGCTTCGAAATTTCTTGCCGATGTTTCCCTTCTGCTTTATATTTTTGAAATAAATTTTCATTTTCAACATCTAAAAAATGGCCAATTTTTTCAAGTACAGTTACGGTATCCGCTTTTTGTTTTGGATGTTGTCCAATTTCAACTAATAGATCGAATAGTTCGTCAACATTAGTTAAATTGAAGTTGCCTGCAACAACCAAATTTTTCGTCATCCAATTATTCTGACGAAGAAAAGGATGACAGTTTTCGATACTGTTCTTGCCATAAGTGCCGTAACGTAGATGTCCTAAAAATAACTCACCTGTAAATCCATAATTGTCTTTTAGCCAATATGGATCATTTAGTTTTTGAGGATTGTCTATTTCAACCTCCTTAAACCGAGCATTTACTTTTTCAAATATTTCTGCAATGGGTTTAGAACTTACCGAACGTTGGCGACTAATATATCTTCTGCCCGGCGAAACATCAAACTTAATGTTGGCCAATCCAGCGCCATCTTGCCCACGGTTATGTTGCTTCTCCATCAAGAGATACATTTTATTTAAAGCCCAAAAAGATGTTCCGTATGTTTTCTGGTAGTAATCGAGAGGTTTTTTAAGTCTTAAAAGCGCAATTCCGCACTCGTGTTTTATAGCATCACTCATTCCAGAAATATTAGAAGGCGAAGTTAACTCATTAAATGATTAACTAAAATTGAATTTTTAGGATTCTTGAAATCTATTGAAATTCAGTAGAATAAAAAGCAACTTTTTTCCGATTAGTTCGTTGTGCAAAATGCATGCATTTTGAAACGCTAAAATATTGGTTAATTTTCCTCGTATTATCATTACAGGGAGTGTATTCTTTTGCTGAAGACTACTACCAAGAGAGCTCAGTAAAGTTTGTCGAAAATAAAGGACAATGGCAAGATAATATTTTGTTTCGAGCCGATATACCAGGCGGTACGCTTTTTTTAGAGCGAGACAAACTAACGTATGTTTTTTCTCATCCCGATGACATAGAACGTATCCATAGCGTTCATCATGGATATGAACCTTATTTCGCAGACATTCAAATACGTTGTCATTCTTATAATGTTACGTTTCAAGGCGGGTTGAATCCGATTGCAAAAGGCGTGGGCTTAGCTCCGGATTATAACAACTACTTTTTAGGAAATGACGACACAAAATGGGCTGCAAATTGTGCCAAATATTATGCAGTCGAATATGAATCTATTTATCCAGGGATAGACTTTAGAATTTATACTAAAAAAAATGGTTTGAAGTATGACTTTATTGTTCATCCTGGTGCAGATTTAAATGATATTGCATTGTTTTATGAGGGAGCTAGTAAGTTACAATTGGTCAATAATGATTTAATAGTTTCAACATCCATCAATAATATTATTGAAAAAAGACCTGTTTCATTTCAAGAAACCAAAAGGATTGCATCTACCTATAAGTTGGATGAAAGTCAATTAAAATTCAGTGTTGATAGACATGACGAATCCAAAGATTTGATTATTGATCCCGCTCTTGTTTTTGCTAGCTATTCAGGTTCTACTGCAGATAATTGGGGTTATACTGCAACTTATGACGAAGCTGGGCATCTATATGCGGGCGGAGTAGCTTTTTCTAATGGATATCCTACAACATCTGGGGCTTTTCAAACAACATGGGGTGGCGCAGGTTCTTTAATAAGTGATATTGTAGTTTCGAAGTATGATCCTGGAGGTTCCACGCTTATTTATTCAACCTACCTTGGGGGAGATAAAACTGAATGTCCTCATAGTCTAATTGTTGATGGAAATGATAATCTTATTATTTTCGGTACAACTAGCTCAGGTAATTATCCTACTTCTGGAAGTGCTTTTGATAATAGTTTTAATGGTGGATCTAATGTAACTACTAGTGGAATTAATTATGCTAACGGCTCTGATATTGTCTTAACAAAATTGAATTCGACAGGCACGGGTTTGGTGGGTTCAACTTTTATAGGGGGTTCACTAAATGATGGATTGAATATTGGATCGGCATTAGTATACAATTACGGGGATAATTATAGAGGTGATGTAACTGTGGATGCATCGAACAATTATATTGTATCGACAAGTACACACTCAAACGATTTTCCGATGTTTGGAGGAGGGACGCAAACTTCTTCAGGTGGTGATCAAGATGCAGTTGTGTTCAAGATGTCTTCTGACCTATCATCGATGATTTGGTCTACTTATTTGGGCGGTATAGGTTTTGATGCTGGATATGGAATACAAATAAATAATGCAGGCGATTTATATGTTGTGGGGGGCACACAAAGTTCAAATTTCCCAACTACTGCTGGGGTGCTGAATTCAAGTTTCCAAGGAATAACGGATGGATACGTCACTAAGTTAAATTCAGAGGGAACCTCTATATTAGCATCTACATTTATAGGAACTTCTGCATACGACCAAAGCCATTTCGTTCAACTAGATGCAAATCAAGATGTGTATATCAGTGGACAAACGGAGGGTACTTATTCTGTTACGCCAGCAGGAGTTTATTCGAATCCGAATAGCGGACAGTTTATTCACAAAATGAGTCCAAACCTTAATTCAACTTTGTTTTCTACGGTTGTAGGAAGAGGTTCAGGGGCTATTGATATTTCTCTTTCTGCTTTTTTGGTAAACGAGTGCGATCATATTTACATTTCTGGCTGGGGAGGTACAACTAATCAATTTGGTGGATCAGCAGGGGCAAGCACAACGGCCGGGCTTCCCCTTACCTCAGATGCTTTTCAAAACTCCACAGATGGCAGCGATTTTTATTTAATGGTACTTGATGAAAACGCAGGAGGATTGGTTTACGCATCATTTTTTGGAGGTTCAACTAGTGCTGAACATGTAGATGGAGGCACTAGCCGATTCGATAAAGATGGTATTGTATATCAAGCGGTTTGCGGCGGTTGTGGTGGTAACTCAGATTTTCCAACATCTGCTGG
>Ga0055584_100004759_pt1 | contig 13276 bp, 11 predicted proteins | sample OSDHelmetaG_FD_58716 | JGI IMG/M metagenome (GOLD analysis project Ga0055584, IMG submission 58716) | Pelagic marine sediment microbial communities from the LTER site Helgoland, North Sea, for post-phytoplankton bloom and carbon turnover... | ecosystem: Environmental > Aquatic > Marine >... | reverse complement strand
TCCAGGACGATGGCCAGAGCCATCCCCATCTTTCTATGCTCCTGCTTGAGCTCCAGGGAGACGGGAAGCACAGGCTCCAACGGGGACTTGTGGTAGCCGCCCACGCCAAAACTTGCTTGGCCTCCGGTCATCAGCAGGCCGCCGCCTTGTTGATCCACGAAGGTGCGCAGCGCGCTCATCCCGCTCATGCCCAGGCGCCCGGCATCCACGTTCTCTAAGATCACGCTTCGGTAGCGGCTGAGCAACACCGCGTCGATGGCCTGGGACTCCGGGCGGGAGACGACCACGTCCAGCCCGGCCTGTTCCAGTGTGCGGCTCAAGGTGCTGGACTGGCCGCTGTCATTCAGCAGCAGAATCCGCCGTGTGCCGTTGGCCATCACCGCGCCCAGGCCCGCGTTGTTCTGGGGCTGAGGGTCTCCTTCGGCGGCCTGTACCTGTAGTTGGTACACCCCGATTCCCGCTTGGATCAGTGCGTCTCGGAACACCAAGCGGTTCAGCCCTGGCTCAAAGCGTTGGCGGCCCGTGCTGATGGTTTCCCCGTCGCGTGTCAGAACCCAGGTGGCCTCCTGGGCAATGTCAGCGCGGACCCACCCGCTGAACTGAAAGGGCTCGTTTACGTCCAGGCTCTGGGGCAGGTCCAAGCGGGCGACGCTTAGATCCGCCTTGGCCATAGGCTTGGACAGCTCTCGGGTGAGGATGGAGATGCCTCGGGCGGATGCTCGGCGCGCAGAAGGCATCAGGCTGCCCTCGGTGCTGCGCCCGTCGCTGAGCAGCACGATGGTGCCCGCTCGGTCCTGGGGAATCATCGACGTCGCTAAGTCAATTCCGGCGCCAATGTCGCTGGCCTGGCCGTCCGCGGGAGCCGAAAAGCCCTCAAAACGTGCGGTGGCGCTGGTGGGCCGCTCGATTGTGGCGCCCTCGCCTACGGAGACAATTCCGACTCGGTCACCGCTGCTCCTGGACTCCTCCAGCAGGTGGATGAGCTCCATGGAGCGCTCTTGGCTTTCCAGAGGCATGCTCCCGCTGCGGTCCACCACGACCACCACGTCCCGGCCGCTCTCGGGGCGCCGCAGGATGGGACCGGCGATGGCCAAGACCACCACCCCCAGCACGATCGCCCGAAGGATCTGAGCCCCGCGCCCAGGGGGACGGGTAATCCACCACAGGGCGCCGGCCGGCAGGGCCAGGAGGAGCAGCTCTGGCAGCAGCAGAGAGATCACGCCAGAGCCGCCGGCAGAACGAGCGCATCGTTGTTGCGCAGAGCCCACCAGTCCAAGGCGAAGACCAGGAGCAGCAGCACCAAAATGGCGGTCTCGCTGAGCTTGATCCCATGGTCTTGGGCCGCGCCGGCTGGTACCGCGGCGTCCCGGTCTCCTGCACTCAGCTCGCGCAGTTCACTCTCCAAGGGGTCCAGAGCGTTGACGGCGATCACAGAAGCAGGGTCCTGATCTCGCTGAAGGGTCCACACCCCAGGTCGGTACAGCCCCCCAATGTCCAAGTCTGTCTGCTCGGGCAAGGCGCGACTCTGCCCCTTGGGGTCGGTGAGAATCCAACTGCCGGATGCTGCGTTTCGCCAGAGCAGATCCTGTCCTACCTGGGTGCTGCTCTGACTGAGTCCCGGCAGCGAGGCCCGTCTGAGCTCGGCGGCATTCAACAAGAAAATGGGCCAGTCTGGGGAGCGAGAGAGGGTGCTCTTCGTCGGATCGATGCGCAGCTGGATGCGCCGCCCGTCCTGGCTGAGCAAGGTGCTCTGCCCGGCGCTGATCAAGGTTGAACCGGTGGCCGTGCTGCCGGTGGGAACGCTCCAGAGCACACCCTCCAGGTTCATTCCCCGGGTCAGCGGGTGGGCCTTGTCCAGAAGGAAGGGCCCGAGCAGTGCTTGGCTCTCGCTGTTGGCCGGGATCTCGATACTCCACGCCCTTGGTCCCAAGCTCACGCCTTCCGGACCCAAGAGAAGGTGTGCGCGCTCTGGGGAGACCACCACGGCGTCTTGGAGTAGATCGGCCCAGCGTTCCCCTTCGGTGTCCAGCCCCAAGGCCTGGGCTTGCTCCGGGGGCAGGGCCAAGTGCACGCCCAGGGTCCGAGGGGGCAGGGGGGCGAGCCATGCCACATCGTCGCTGGCCAAGGCGTTGCCCTTGTCCGCGTAGAGCTCCAAGCGCACCAATCCGGCGCTGTGGGCTAGTGGCAGGCTGTGCTCGACGCTCTGGTCGGCAGCCAGGGAGATCTCTTGGCTCCAGAGCTGCTGCTCGCCTTCCCAGAGAGCCAGGGTGCCGGTAGTCGGGCTCCCCGAAAAGCTGCGCAGCACAACGAAGATCAGGTCATTCTCCCTGTCACCACGCACGCGGCTGGCGTGCGTCAGGCCGATGTTGTTCGCCGGCTTGCCCACGGAAATTAGGCCCACCTGTTCTGGCCAAGCCTGGGCAGCAAAGTGGTCGCTGATCAGGGTGATCGCGCCCCCATCAGCGAGCTGAAGACCCAAATCTACGGCCGCCCCTAAACTGTGGTTCGAGGCCGCTGGTTCCCATCGCTCCACGGCGCTCTGGGCTTCTTCACGCAGCGCCTGTGGGCCGACGAGCATGCGGGGAGAGGGGCCGGAGAGCACCACGCTGACGGTGTCCCTTGCGCGTAGGCCCTCTAAACTGTTTTTTAGGGCGTCTCGAGCCTGTTCCTGCGAGGCCTGCATGGAGACGGAGTCATCGAGCACCACCACCCGGTGCTCTGCTTGTCCTGCGCAGCCTTGTGGGCTGGCCAGGACCATGGTGATCAGCAGCACTGCGAGCAACTCCAACCAAAAGCTGGGCGACTGGTGCAGGGGCGCTCGGGTGCGACCCGCGCCTTTGGGGCTGCCGATTGCGTCCCAGAGAAATGTGGCGCTCACCTCTCTGGGCTCGGCTTGGCGACGGTAGAGATGCAGCCCGACCACAACGGGTAGTCCAATCAGTCCGAGCAGTCCCAGGGGGGTGGCAAACAGAGGGTCTCCTGTGGGGTTTCCCTCTCTCTACGAGGGGAGTGCCCCCCCTGTTTCCATTCGGGGGTGCTTGGTTCTGGTGGACCTGGGTCATCTGGCCGCCAGGACGCACCTCTTGGGTGTGCTTGTGTTGGCTGATGAAGTGCTCTGCGTGGATGGTGATCACAGGCCGGAGCCGTGTATCTCGCAGCACAATCATAGAGGAAATCCCAGACAACCGTCCCATCGGCTAGGACGAAAGTGGAGATGCTGCACAGCGCATCCAAACCGCAGACGCTCGCTGGAGTCGTCCAAGATTGGGAAGCATCTTCTTTTCGGCATTGTCGCAGCCTAGCTCGCTTCCTGCTCCGAATGACAAGTGGGTTAGGGGCCGCTCTCATACTGGGAGCGTTCCATGTTTTCCTATTCCTTCTACAAGGTTGTTCACATCTTCGGCATCCTGCTGACCTGGAGTGCGCTGGGCGCTTTGGTGCTGCACGCTGCGAATGGTGGAGACAAGAGCAGCAACAAGAAGCGTGGCCTGGTCGCCGCCACCCATGGGATCGGCATGGTCATCATCCTGGTAGGTGGCTTTGGCTTGCTGGCCCGCTTGGGGCAGGTGCAAGGCGGCTTTCCAGTGTGGGTCTGGATGAAGCTGGCCATCTGGGTAGTGACCGGGGGCTTGATCATGCTGCCACTGCGCGTGCCCAAGCTGGCCACGCCCCTCTGGTTTCTAATCCCGATGTTGGGCGGCTTGGCGGCCTACACCGCGAACTACAAGCCTTTCCTGGGCGGAGTCAGTGCTGCGCCTGTGGAAGCGCCGATGGAAGCAGCGCCGATGGATGCCGCTCCCACGGACGCCGCGCCCACGGACGCCGCTCCCACGGACGCCGCTCCCACGGACGCAGCGATAGAGCCAGGAGAGTAGTCGCCTGTCTAACCGGCTTTAAAAGCGGCCGGTGTAGCCCACCATTGGGCTGCCCTGGTCGTCGACCAAGATCATGACGCTTGTGCCTGTGGCCACGCACAGGCCGCCGGCCACGAAGAGCACCATCGAGGTGGTACGGGCGGGCGCGATGTTGTCCTCCCACAGGCTGCTGGCACGTGCCGTGTTCTCTGGGGTGCGGATGACGCCGTCCCCGTCCACATCTAATGCGGTGAACTCTTCGTAGTCGCCCAACGCGCCCGCACGGACCACGCCTCCGGCGACCAGTGCGCTGGCACCTACAGCGGTCAGAGCGCCGCCTGCGATCTTGCCACCCTTGCGATCCTTTTTCTCTTTGATCGGGTCCTGGGTCAGGCGGGGATCGCTCTCGGGCTCTGGAGCTTCTTCGGGTTTCCGGTCTGACTTGGGCTTGCGCACGTCCGCGACAGCGGTGGCGGACACCAATTCCAAGGTGACCCGGTAGGCGCCGCCCATCTCGACTTTGAGCTCTTGGTTCGCAGCCATGTCTTCGGTACTCGCTTCCAGGGAGTGGACGCCGCAGGCGAGGGGCAGCATGGCTGGAGCGGACACAATGTCCCCATCCACTTTGAGTACCGCTGCAGGGTCGCTGACGCGGATCTCCGCAAAGCCACCTACAGGCTGGGGCTCTAACTTCACGATGGTTTTGGCCCCTGCCATGATCGTCACGGTCTGTGACGCCGTCACGCAGTCTCCGTTGACCTGGATGGTGTGCTCGCCGGGGGGCAAGGTGATGATCCCAGGGGCACGGATCCCAGTATCGGCACCGTCCACCACGATCATTCCGGAGCCCGTTGGGGGAACCTTGACCTGGATCTGGGCGTCTTGGGCGGAGGCGAGAGATGCGAGTAGCAAGAACATAGGGTCCAGTTTCGCTTGTTCAGGGGAGGGGAGCAAGTTCTGGCATCCTGCAGGTCACCGTAAAAATAGGTATAGGAGCCGTTCACCCTGCGGGACCCCCTGCGAAGGAGCCGATGTGACCCCCTTTGGAATCCGCAAGCGCCTCAAGCGCCTCTTGGGCTTAGAGCCCGCCGAGCGCAGCGAAGATGCCCGTCCCCCTGCAAGGGAAAAAGTCACCTTGATTCTCGTAGATGAGAAAGGGGAAGAACAGACCTATCAAGGTGGTTCTGGGGACACTCCGCTCTTTATCAGCGGCAACATGGCCAAGCCCATCGGGTCGGGCTGCAATGACAGTTCTTGCGCGACTTGTCGGGTAGAGATCCTCGAAGGGCACGAGAACGTCAGTCCTCAGGGGCCCGGCGAGACGGAGACCTTGCTCGCCAACGCCTTCGACGAAAACCTCCGGCTCGCATGCCGAATGGAGATCCTCCAGGGAACCGTCAAGGTGCGGGCCTACGAGTTCCTGGAGATCTGAGTGCCGGCTGGCCTGATCTCGGATCCCGGGGTGATCGCGGGCTACCTCCGCGACGCCTCGAATACTTGTGGGCATGCCATTGGCTTGCTGCGTCCGGGGAGTGCCTCCGAGATCGCTGAGATCTTTGTTCAGGCACAGGCGCAAGGCATCGCGATCACTGTGAGCGCGGAGCGAACCAGCACCACCGGCGGTCCAGTGCCCCACGGTGGCTGGGTGCTGTCCACGGAAGGCTTGAGCGGCCTTCGGATCCAAGGCGATCAGGTCCGAGTAGGGGCGGCCGTGCGCCTGGGCGAGATCCAACAGGCCGCAGGGGAGCAGGGATTGTTCTATCCCCCCGATCCCACCAGCTGGGAGAGCTGCAGTGTGGGCGGCACCATCGCCTGCAATGCTTCGGGCGCCCGCAGTTTTTGCTATGGGCCGACCCGGCCATGGGTGCTCTCTGTGGAAGTGGTGTGGGCTGACGGGCGTGTACAGGAGGTGGACCGTGAGACCCCTGTTCCTGCGGATTGGCCGGTCCCCGAGTGGACGCCGCCCAGGGTAAAAAATGCCACGGGCTTTTTTCCCGCCGACAACCTGCTTGATCTGATCATCGGGTCGGAGGGCACCCTGGGGCTGGTCACTGCAGCCACCCTCCGCCTGCTGCCGCTGCCCGAGCGGGTCTTCTCCGTTCTGGCCCTGTTTCCCGATCGCCAGCGCGGCCTGAACTTTGTGCAGCTGGCCCGGAGCGAGGGATCCAAGCCTAGACTGATCGAGTGGTACGACTCCAACTGTTTAGAGCTGATCCGCGCCCGGATCCCAGAGCTTCCAGCTCAAGCCCAGGTGGCCGTCTGGATAGAGCAAGAGACGGACCTGGAGAACGAGGACAATGCGATCATGGCTTGGGCGGATCGCATCGCCGCTTGCGGTGGTCTCGAGGAGCACACCCTGCTGGCTTGTGACCCGTCTTCCTTACAAAAGCTCCTGCACATCCGGCACGCGATCCCAGCAGGCATCAACGAGCAAGTAGCCAGAAATGGCATGCCAAAGGTTGGAACTGATTTTTCGGTGCCAGATGCTGGGCTTGAAGAGATGATGGCGGCCTATGATGCGGTGGAGATGGACCACGTGCTCTTTGGGCATGTAGGGGACAACCACCTGCACCTAAACCTGCTGCCCACCTCGCCCCTGGAGTTGGAGCAGGCCTGGGTGATTTGGGGGGCGCTCTATGACTTGGCGCTTTCCTTGGGGGGAACCCTCTCTGCCGAGCATGGGGTCGGCAAGGTCAAGGCGGCCTACCTGCGAAAGTTGATTGGAGACGAGGGGATCCAAGAGTTTGTGGCGCTCAAGCGTGCGGTCGACCCCGCTTGGATCTTAGGACGCGGTACCCTGCTGGCAGCGCCGATGACCACTTCGGTGTAAGGGAGCCAAGTCCACCTCCGTTGTCACAGCGGAGGACAAAGCAGGTGAGCCGTCTCGACCCAAATACAGGCATCCAGAAAGACTGGACTGGTCCCGCTGGAGCGGGAGCGGGACGTCGTCTCTCGCCTGAAAAAGGGGGATCGGGCGGCGCTGGCGGAGCTCTACGCCTGGTATGGAAACCGGCTGTTTCGCCAGATTATTTTGCCAAGACTGCCGATCGCCGATCTTGCCGAAGACGTGCTGCGCGACACCTTCCGCATTTGTATGGAGCGCATCGCTCAGTACGATGTGGTGGACCGCAGCATCTTTTTCTGGATGCGCCGCATCGCGATCAACCGGGCGATCGATGTGCACCGGGCGAATCAGAGGCGAGAGCGCTTGCAGGACGCCTTGGCGCAAGAGTCCGAGCGCACGGTGGGCACGCCCCCGCCGGCCCCCGACCGGGGCCAAGAAGTCCAGGAAACCCAAGAGCTGGTCGAAGAAGCCCTCGCGACCCTGAATCCCCGCTACGCCATGGCACTTCGCATGCGGCTGATCGAGGACCGAGACAGAGAGGAATGCGCCAAGGAAATGGGCGTCACCACGGGCAATTTTGACGTGATTCTCCACCGGGCCAGCAAGGCTTTTCGTAAGAAGTACCCTCCAAGATGAACACCGAGACACAAGCACTGCTGTTGGCCGAGTGGCTCGACCAGCCTGGTACGCCACCGCCTGTTGGCCTGGATCCGGATGTGGTCCAGGCAGCCATCGCGCTGCGTCCTGAGCTGGCTCCTGCGCCGACGGTCTCGCTGGACGACATCTTGGCCGGGGTCACGACGGGCCCTTTCGCCGCGGGTTCCTCGGCGGCTGGACCCATGCACTCCGAGCCGCAGGGGCGCGCTGCTCAGCTGCCCTTGGACCAAGCCGGGGTAGAGATTGAACCGGCCAACAGCCCTGAGATGGATGGGGTGGCTCCGGTGATTGATCTGGCGGCACGCCGTCGTCGTCGCATCTGGGGGGGGGTGGGCCTGCTGGCCGCTGTCGCGCTGGTGTTGGTGAGTGTTGGGCCTCAGTTCGTCAACCAGGCGCCTGACCAAGCCTTGGTGCCCCAGGACCTGCCTGGCGCTGAGGAGCAGATGGCCCGGAGTCCTGCGCCGGCGGCGCCGCCGGAGCCTGAAGCGGCGGACAATGCTCTGAAAGACCTGCAGCAGATGGGCAAGGAATCCGCCCGGCCTGATGCGGACGAGAAGGTGCGGTCCGTGGCCAGCGAGACCCTGAGTCCAGAACCCAAGGCCGAACCCAAGCCCAAGCCCACCAAGTCTGCTCCGATGCAAAAGTCTGCTCCTGCCGCCTTGGTGCCATCCAAGTCGGAATCTTCCTATGGGGACTTGGCAGTAGAGAACACAGTGAAACTCCAAGACGATGTCTTCGGTGGCAGCGTGTCGTCGGCTGAAAGTAGTGCCAACCGCAGCTATGACCAGCTGGAACTCGAGGAGGTTGCCACCCAGTCGAATCGCTACAAGAGAGGCTTAAAAACCCGTAGTTCTAAGTCGGAAGACGCGGGAGAGAGCGGTGCGGTCGCGGACAACTTTGAGTACGCCGACGAAGAAACAGAAGAAGAGCCCCCGCCGGTCCAGGCCCAGGCCCTTCCTACAGACCTGGACGGCCTGCGCAGTGCTGCCGCGCCGCGCGACTACCGCGGCGGCTGGTACCTCACGGGCCTAGACGGCAGCGACTACGAGCGCTTCGATGCGGCCATCGGTGCGGCCGCCGGTCAGTCGGGGATGGCCAAGGCGCAGACCTACGCGGCGCTCATCGGCGACCCCAACACGCGCAGTGCTCAGGACATGGCCTTCCGCGCAGCATCCGCTGCACGGGCCGCGGGCGACAACGGCACGGCCCTCGGCTACCTGCGCAGTGGACAGCAGCGCAGCTCACTGAACACGGCGCAGCGGGCCAACCTGTACTATCTGGAGGGTCAGATCTTAGAGGCACAGGGCGACACCCAGGGGGCGATGGCAGCCTACAAGGTCGCGGCGAATCAGAATCAGGCGCGCTGACCACCTACCCCGCATCGCTGATGAGATAGGGTCTTCCCATGCCAATGCCTCCCCTACTGGCGCGCGCTGTTGTGGCCGCGATGCTCAGCGATGAAGACCAGGAGATGCTGCAGCGCATCCGGATGAAAGACGCTGGCCATGGCTACGACGCTTTTGGTCTGCACAAAGACTTTGTGGGCATGGGGATGAGCATTGCAAAGCCCCTGTACGACCGATATTTTCGGGTGGCCAGCTACGGCGCTGACAAGGTGCCCTATAGCGGGCCAGCCGTTCTTGCCTCCAACCACTCCGGCACGGTGCCAGTCGACGGCATGATGCTTTGGGTGGACGTCATCAAGCAGACCGGCCGCATTCCCCGGGCCATCGCCGATCACTTCGTACCCACCCTGCCGGTCATCGGGACCTTTTTCTCCCGCGGCGGCATGGTCGGCGGCTCGCGCGGAAACGCACGCGCCCTGCTCGAGGCTGGAGAGATTCTGATGATCTTTCCCGAAGGCACGGCGGGAGTGGGAAAGATGTTCAAAGACCGGTACCAGCTCCAGACCTGGCGGGTTGGCCATGCCGAGCTGGCCATTCGCCACCGGGCTCCGGTGATTCCGGTTGCATTCATTGGCCCTGAGGAGCAGATGCCTCAAGTGGCGGCCATCAAGAGCCTGGGCAAGCTTGTGGGGCTTCCCTACTTGCCTATCCCTGCAGCCCCATTTCCTCTCCCGGTGAAATACCACATTCACTACGGGGATCCGGTCGATCTACCTGCTCTTTATGGGCCGGAAGACGCCGACGATCCCGAGGCGGTCAGCGAGGCAGCAGGCCGGGTAGAGGTGCGCGTGAAGGAGCTCATTGAGAAGGGACTGAAGATGCGAAAGGGGAGGCTGTTCACCTAATGCCACCGGTACCTTCAGTTCCCATCCGCGGTGTCATGGTCACGGGTGCCACGACTCCAATCGGAGAGCGTCTGATCCGCTCTCTCTTGGCCGACGCGCGCATTGAGCGCATCCTGGCGGTCGGCGTAGAGCCGGAAGACCGAGCCTTGCCCTTTGCCCACGGGGACCGTCTGGTCTACAAGTCCGTGGACCTGGGGCGCTCCAGACGTGTGCGCAACCTGCTCTTCGGCCCAGCACGAGAGATGGGCATCGAGGTGGTCATCCACACGGCCATGCACCGGGATGCCAACGCCAAGGGCGGCCGTGTGCGCTCCCTCAATGTAGAGGCGCTGCGCTCGCTGCTGGACCTCTCGGAGCGCCATCCCACCATCAAGCGCTTTGTCTTTAAGAGCTATGGCGAGGTCTACCAGGTGCAGCACGACCTGCCGATTTTGGTCATCGAAGACCACCCACTCAACATGAGCGGTGGCGCGCCGCAATGGGTACGCAATCGGGTGGAGGCTGACCTGACAGCATGCGCCCGGATGGGCCTGTCGCGGCTGGAGATCGCTGTGCTGCGCTGCGGGGAAGTGCTGGCCCCTGGCACCGGGAGTCAGCTCTTCGACTACCTGGATTCCCCCGTTTGCCTGCGTCCTATTGGCTTTGACCCAATGATGAATATGCTCTCCATCTCCGACTGCGTTCGCGCCATGGAGTTGGCTGCGCGGGCCTTTGGGGTTCAGGGCGTCTTCAACGTGCCCGGTCTGGATACGCTGCCGCTGAGCGCTGCGATCCGCCGGTGGGGGCGTGTAGGCATTCCCTTACCAGGTCCCGTCATCACGCCCTGGTATCGAATTCGTCGGCGCCTTCGAGGCCACGACTTTAGCTACGGGATGAACCGAAAGCGCTTTCATTACTGCTCGGTTTTGGACGGAACTCGGGCGCGAGACACACTGGGGTACACCCCAGAGAACGCCATTGATTGGCCTGCTCCGCGAGATCCGGCAGGTTGAGAGTGGCGCGCGGTCTTGGCTTGGTCAATGCAGCACGCCAGTGGACCGGACCCTTGGGTTACACTCGCTTGCCAATGGAGGTCATCATGCGTGCCCTAACTCTGATCCCGCTGCTCCTTTTGAGCGTCTCATGCTCCAAGGACGAGGCTGTCGATACCTCCCCACCCCCAGACAGCGACCCAGGTGTGCACCCCAACGTGCCCGATGGTTACGAGCTGTACTGGAGCACCGATGGCTGTGGCGATGATGAGGACCAGACCCAGGTCTACATCCTCGCTTCTGGTTCCATCTCGGAGGATGGAGAGACCCTGACGGCCACCGAGAAGTGGTACTGGTTTTTCGGCGGCGACTGGTCCAAGGATTGCATCGACACCTTCGAATTCAGCGGCTCTCGCCTCTCCAATAGCCAGCTCAACGACTTGGACGCCTCCCAGGCGGAGGCTGGGTACTACGGCAGCTACACCAAGACCGAGAACAACTGCCCCGGTATGAATTACTACGCGACCTGGTCCCACTCGGGCGAGGACGGCTTTGACTACGGGGATGAGATCAGCGCCAACATGGTCTTGGTCTTTGACTACCTGACCCCCAACGGCGCCCTGAACTGGGAAAACAAGACCTTGGTCTACGCCTACGTAGGGGACAGCAGCGGCCTGACCTGGGGGGACACCAGCTATGACCCAGCTGGCGTGTTTACCCCAACGGGTGACGACCCCGTCGGCCCCCCAGCGGATGTCACCTGGGAGCCTTCTTTCTGCTTTGGTACCTCGGAGTAGCGCGGGGCTGACCCGTCCACCATGACCACGACCCTCGCCGTACTGGTAGCTGCTGCTTTTGCATGGCTCATCGCGCACTTCGTCGCTGACTGGATCCAAGAGCGCTTCCTGGTGACCTCGGGCAGCGAGTACATGCTCTTGGGCGTGCTCTTGGGACCTGTGCCGATTGTCGCTCTGCTCTTTGATTCAAACAACAGCCTGTCCCTCATCAATCAGGAGACCCTGCGTCAGCTGGATCCTTTGATGAGCTTGGCCATCGGCTGGGTTGGGCTGACCTACGGCGCCAACCTAAGCCCCACCCGGGTGCTCGCCCGGGGGCGGGGAGCCATCACGTTGAGCTTGGTGTCTACTTTTACAACATTTGCCGTTGTAGCAGGAATGTCCTGGTTTATCCTGGGTTGGACGTGGACTGGAGACCTGAGCACCATCGACCGATTGGGTGCTGCGACCAGCCTGGGGGCCGCCGGGGCAGTCTCCAGTCCAACCGTCTTGCGGCGCATCAAGGCCAAGTTCGATGCCAAGGGACCCACATCCAAGGTCTTGGCACAGTCAGGGCGCTTGGACGAGATGCTGGGCATCTTGGGTTTTGGGGTGATCTTCTGTTTTTTTCATGGGGACAGCAGCAACCTGGAGCGAGCCATCACCTCCACGGAGTGGTTCGTGATCTCGGTGGCCTTGGGGTTGCTTCTTGGTGGGCTGTTTCGTTTTTTTCTCAAAGACGAGGACGACCGCGACAAGCAGTTCCTGAGCCTGGTGGGCATCATCGTCTTTGCCAGTGGCTCTGCCCACTTTTTGGAGCTCTCCCCGCTCTTGGTCAACGCCGTGATGGGTTTGGCCATGATGGTGGGCGTGGAGGACAAGGTGAGCGAGCGTATTCTAGCGGTGCTCGAGCGCTCCCGGCAGCCCATGTACATCGTGATGCTCATCTTCGCAGGGGCCACTTGGTTGCCCGTCCCGCCCATGGCGTGGCTCTTCGTCGCGTGCTTCGTGGTTTTGCGTTTTGGAGCACGGCTTCTCTCAGGCTGGTCCAGCTCCGTGTTCCTGAGCGGCGAGCTTAGGCGGGACATTGGTCGTGGACTCTTGCCCCAGGGCGAAGTCGCTGTTGCCATGGCCTTGAACCTCACCTTGGTCTTTGGTGGCCGCCCGGTCATGGCGTGGGTGTTCTCAGCGATTTTGGCCAGCGTGCTGCTCAATGAACTCTGGTCTGCGCGGATGTTGCGGGGCCTGCTCATCGACGCCGGTGACATCCGCCATACGGCGGCGAGCGAAACCAGCGAAGCAGGAAAAGCCTGATGTACGTCGTTGTGGTTGGAATGGGTCAAGTCGGTCAACACGTGGTGCGCGAGCTGGAGCGAGACCAGCACGACGTGGTCGCCATTGACTTGGATTCCGCCAAGGTCGAGTCGGTCGAAGACAGCGTAGATGTGGGTACTTTGGTGGGCTATGGTTCCTCGCCCAAGGTCCTCCGGGAGGCAGGGGCGACCAAGGCTGACCTGGTGGTTGCAGTCACGGACAATGACGAGGTCAACCTGATAGCTGCGCTTGCGGCCCTGCGTCAGGGAGCCAAGCGCGCCGTTGCGAGGGTGCAGGGGGACCAGTACTCCGGAACGGACGAGGGCATCCTCTACGGTCTACTGGGCATCGACGTGGTGATCAATCCCCGCATCTTGGTCGCTCAAGAGATGGCCAAGATCGCACGGTCGCGGGGGGCACTCGAAGTGGTGGGCTTGGCTGGAAACCGGGTGGAGATGATCCAGATCGAGATGCCAGCCACCGGTCGCATGTTGCACAAGGGCTTGGCCAACCTCAGCTTGCCAGCACAGACGCTGGTAGCGGCCATCGTGCGGGATGGCGAGCTCTTCGTGCCTGGGGGATCCGAAGTCTTGCTTCCTGGAGACAGG
>Ga0055584_100004758_pt1 | contig 13279 bp, 10 predicted proteins | sample OSDHelmetaG_FD_58716 | JGI IMG/M metagenome (GOLD analysis project Ga0055584, IMG submission 58716) | Pelagic marine sediment microbial communities from the LTER site Helgoland, North Sea, for post-phytoplankton bloom and carbon turnover... | ecosystem: Environmental > Aquatic > Marine >... | reverse complement strand
AAGCTTGAAAACACCCGCGACAAAATACCGTCATTGGCCAGAAGCAATAAAGTAACAGTCGGATTACCAACAACTATAAAATCTTCAGTACTTCCAATTTTATTTTGCTCGGCTCGATTGGATGAAAATGTTGTCATGGAGGCGTTTAAAGCCAGGTTCCCGCTTGTGTTTATTCCAAAACTGGTAATAATCTTGTTATCGCATGCGAGCAGATGATTTTTAGAAATGTGTAAATCCATCATGGGTATTTGCGAGGTTCTACTGGCTGTTTCTACGTTATCAGGGTAAATCCAAGTATCACCGCAATCCCCATCCTCAATTACCCATTCTACATACTCACTTCTGTACCCAATTATAAATGAATCTTCTTTCACAAAGTCTTCATTGAAAAGATTTTGGACAACTTTGGTCTTTGTAATATTGTTAAGATCAGCAACGTCAATAGTCAACAAATCGGTAGCCTGACCAATGTACAGTGTCGTACCACTTCCGGCAATAGACAAACACCCAGGGGCATTAATAAATGCTGTTCGAGTAGGGGAAGTAAAACTTTTCTTGTCAATTACGTGAACGCCTTTGTTCTTTTCTTCTAAGAAATACGCGTGGTCTAACTCAACAATGTTGACAATCGAATCCATTGGTTGCACTCCTTGGATAGCAAATGACGTGCGTATTGAATTTAAACTTCCGTAAACGGGTATTTTTGCATTATAATAAACGGTTTGATCACACGTTGAACGACAGGAGTTCAATGCCAAACTACCGACTAAAAAAATGACGAGTGAAACAAAGATGTTTTTCATAAATTACGCCGAAATGTATTCAAAACTAACGAAGTTTTTATGTTTTTCTGATAGGGTGACATCACCATTGTCTCATATTCTACTAATCCTATTCTCTCTGGGGTTTTCAGCTAATTGTATTGGTCAAGAAGCACACAATTACGCCAGAGTGGAATTAAAATCTGGAATTGTGATTGAAGGAAAGGTGGTTAAAATAGAATATCAAAAGCAAGTCGACCTTTTGATAAACCAAACCGATACAATGGAAGTACCTTGGGACGATATCGCTTCTTTAAATTTCATTGATAAAGAGATAAAAAAAAGAGCGGAACAACTAGTTAAACCTAGAAAACCTAATGTTCCTTTTAGCAATTCTGGAAACTATTTCCAATTCGATTTTGGTATTCCACTCGGCAGAGATTATTGGGGAGACCTAGTGGCAGGCGGTGCAGTGAGCATTGGGTATGGAAAGACTTTTAACTACCAACATAACCTAGGAGTAACACTGGGCTATGAAGGGTATTTGTGGCCAGACATAACTGTTTTGCCTGTAGGTTTGGAGTATTTCGGTCGGCTGAAAGAACAAGACAGATCGTGGTTTTACTTTTTTGGCACTGGATATGGCTTTCCTCATGTTTCAGAATATGATTGGAACGACAACTCGAAACTCACGGGTGGCATGTTTTTTAATCCCGGATTCGGCATTACGAATAAGCGACATGCAATCAGAAGCTGGTACCTCAAATTTGGGTATAAATACCAAAGCTTTAAATCTGAATACGACGGCTACGTATGGGAATTCCAATCGCAACGTCCTGCGCGAATTAAAGAAAACATCTTTTACCACCGTGTTGACATACGGTTGGGATTCAGGTTTGATTAATGGCTTATAACGCCACTACCAATAAGTTCGTCTCCATCGTACCATGCAGCAAATTGACCAGCCGCTATGGCTTTTTGCGGTTGATCGAATTGAAGTATCAAACCGTTTTCAAGTGCTTTAACAGTTACGTGTTGCAACGGTTGTCTGTAACGAATCCGACCTAGAAACTTTTTTTCCTCTCCAACTTTCAAAGCATAATCAGGTCGAACCCAATGTGTTTCTTTCTCTGAAATGAACAAACAGGACCTTGACAAACCAGGATGGTCATCGCCCATGCCCACATAAATGGTGTTTGTATTGACATCAGTCGAAATAACGAAAAGTGGTTCGGATTTTCCTCCAACACCCAATCCTTTGCGTTGTCCAATGGTATAAAAGTGGGCACCTTGATGCATGCCTACGACTTCTCCATCAGATTCGACATATACTGTTTCGTGGACATCATCAGTTGAAATGGTATCGTACTTTTCTGATTGACTCGCGATTTCGACAATGTTACCAGGCTTTGGTTTCAACTGTTGCTGTAAAAAGTCGGGTAGTCTAACCTTCCCAATAAAACACAAGCCTTGTGAATCCTTTTTCTCAGCTGTAATTAAATCTCTTTGTTTCGCAATTTCACGTACTTCCTTTTTTTCTAAATGGCCAATGGGAAACAGTGCTTTGCTGAGTTGTTCTTGATTTACCTGACAAAGGAAATACGACTGGTCCTTATTGTTGTCCTTACCCGCCAAAAGGCGATACATAGTGCCTTCAGTTGTATCAATTTCTTCTTTTCGACAATAATGGCCTGTTGCCACAAAATCAGCACCAAGAGAGAGAGCAGCTTTGAGGAAAACGTCGAATTTTATTTCCCTATTACACAGTACATCAGGGTTTGGGGTGCGTCCAGCTTCATATTCAGAGAACATGTAATCCACGATACGTTCCTTGTACGTTTCGCTTAAATCGATGGTTTGAAATGGAATGCCCAGTTTTTCGGCAACAATTAAGGCGTCTTTGCTATCTTCTTCCCAAGGACAATCATCGCTGATAGTAGCATCTGTGTCGTGCCAGTTTTTCATAAACACACCAATCACGTCGTATCCTTGATCGAGTAACAAAGCGGCAGCAACAGAAGAGTCAACTCCTCCAGAAAGTCCAACGACAACGCGTTTCATGTTATAAATAAATTTCTAGTTATTGGTAAACACCACACGCTGTGTAATGTTTTGACCACTGGCAGTCAATATGGTGATGGTGTAAATACCAGACGCACCATTTAACAATTCAATTCGGCCATTGTTTAGCGTATACTCGACTGGTTGTCCCAAGGCATTGATACAAGTCACGCTCTGAATATCATCCAATAATTTACCAGACACGTTAACTATTCGATTGTTAGAAGGATTCGGGTAAAGTGTCATGTGTTGTTTTGACACATCTTTAGCACTATTCAAATCTTCTACCATCATAGTAAATTGGCGAATAGTATCTTTTTGAGTGGTGCTTACTGTACCAAATATTTTTGCGTAAATGGTTATCTGAATGTCTAAGTTATGCTCACCGACGTCACTTTTATTTGCAGTACCTTCCAATGTCGCACAACCCGTAGAATCAGGTATAAACGTACAATTTTTGTTGGCACAGGTATAGTAGAAACCTGTTGGTAGTCCAGCGATTCCTGTAACCACAATAGAATCTATCGTTGCCAAAACAGGGTTGCCATTCAACACCACAGAAGTATCCTTAAAAATTCTAACCTGAAGTACTTGCTTATAAACTGAATCTACGTAAGCAGGTTCAATGGTTTTGGGGTGAAACCCAACCTCAGTTATGTTTTGATCAGAAACACAGTTTTGACCGAAGCCAACTAAGGCAATTAATACGGAACTTATGAATAAGACAATGCGTCGCATATTTTTAGTAAACTTGTATAACACGAATTTAGTTAAAAATAGAGTGATGAAGCAATGGATATTTACGGCAGTTTGCATACTGGCATTTGTTAATTCTTATGCGCAATTACGCAAGGTGGAAGGTTTTGTCGTTGATGAAGACAAACAACCTATAGCGGATGTTGTGGTGCTGGATATGGACAGTACAGACAACGTTTCCATCACAGACTCTTTAGGTCGATTTAGCATCATCACGTCATCCAAACAGTTGGAATTCAAACACATATCGTATAAAACAACTACCGTAAGCACCTCAGGTTTTGTAAATGGTACACGGGTAAGTCTTTCTTCTGGTTTCTCGACGATGTTAGATCAGACTGTGATCGGCTCAGACAAAGTAGGGAGAGCGTTAAAAAATCAAATCGTTTCTATTGAGTCTATTAGCCCAACATTGATTATTGACAAAAACACGGTTACGGCTGATGAAATTGTGAATCAGGTTCCGGGAGTGGTTGTATCAGATGGTCAAATAAACATAAGAAATGGTGCAGGATGGAGCTACGGTGCAGGAACACGAGCACTCGTTGTGGTCGACGGTATTCCACTTATTAGTGGTGATGCTGGCAAAGTCCAGTGGAATTTTATCGCGACAGATAATATCCGCAATATGGAAGTAGTAAAAGGAGCCAGTTCGGTTTTATATGGTTCTTCTGCATTGAATGGCATGATCAATATTCGCTCGGCATGGCCTGGACAAAAGCAACAAACAAAGCTTACTATGTTCAGTGGGCGGTACGCAAATGCATCTAGAAGTACTTTAAATTGGACGGGTAATGCTTTGTCTTCCAGTGGAATACGATTAACAGATTTGCGTAGTAAGGGTAAAAATGATTTTGTAACAACGTTTGAATATATCAACGATCAAGGATATCGATTTGGGGATTTTGATGAACGAATTCACGCAGGCTTGGATTACAGACATACCTTTAAAAAAAATTTTGAAGTTGGTATCAGAACACATTTATTATCAACTAATAACGGTTCATTTTTACTCTGGGAAAGCTACGATAGCGCCTATAACGCTCTTGATGACCAAACTACCACGACTTCTGGACTAAAATATCGAATAGATCCGTTCATTACATTTCGCACACCAAAAGGCTGGGAGCATAATATCAAAACGAGGATGTTGTCTATCGACAATCAAGTAGATAACGGAGATACCAGCGTTAATCAGTCGAATAAAAGTACGATGTACTACGCAGATTATCAAAGCACGCTTCCCATTAACCCAAACACAGATTTCATTTACGGAGCAACGATTATTAGTACGACTACAAACTCACCTTTGTTTACTGGGACGCAAAAAGCCGACAATAAAGCAGTATACGGTCAGCTGAATCAAAAGTTCAATAAACTCAGTTACAGTGTTGGTGTTAGATACGAGGATTACGCGTTAAATGACTATAAAGAATCCAAGCCAGTATTTAGAGCTGGGTTGAATTACGGGTTGGCAAAAGCGACCTATGTAAGGGCGTCTTACGGACAAGGATATCGTTTCCCAACAATTGGTGAGTCGTACATAAAGACAACGGTTGGCGCTATTTCTGTTTACCCAAACAAAGAACTAAAATCCGAGACAGGAGATAATATTGAAATCGGGATTAAACAGGGGTTCAAACGAAAAAACATGAAGGGCTATGTGGATTTGGCTTTGTTCCAAATGACGTATAGCGACATGATGGAATTTACGTTTGGTCAGTGGTCAAGTGATGTTTCAGCAGGAAACGGATACGGTTTAGGATTTAAATCACTCAATACCGGTCCAACAACGATTAAGGGTGTTGATATAAGTGTGGTGGGACAGGCGCGTTTATTAAGAGGAACAATCAAAGTTTTTGGAGGATATACTGCCAGTTTACCGCGGGTTGACGATACGCAATACTCGTTTGCCACCGACAGCGTTGGGAATAACTTAACCTACAATACAACAAGTTCAGACACGACTGATGGGATATTAAAATACCGCAGTTTACGTACATTCAAAATGGACGTTTCCTATTCCTTAAACCGATTTCAATTTGGGGTTTCGTGGCGCTATCAAAGTCAAACACAAAACATCGATAAGGCATTTATTGATCCCTTTTTTGCATTCTTCGTACCGGGAATTCAAACAGGATTAGACCTCAATCCTAAGGGATATGTGATTACTGATTTAAGAGCATCTTACCGAATAACATCCAAAGTTAGAATCGCTGTAATCGTAAGTAATGCTGGGAATGTAGAGTATATGGAGCGACCAGCGGATATTGGTCCTACTCGATTAACGAGCTTCCAACTTAAGATGAATTTTTAAGATTGGTTAAACCTTTGTCTATTTCTTTTAGGCCTTCGAACCACTGATCCCCAAAACGACGTCTTAAGGCATTCTCAACAAATTCGTACACCTTTATCCGTTCTTGATCTCCTTTTGCACAGGCTTCTGTACATAAATACCATTGGTGGTAGTTGAGTGCTGTGTATGTGTCGTATTCCTTTACACGGACAGGATACATATGGCAACTAATGGGCTTGATAAAATCTACCTTGTTCTTATAAAAAGCATTTTCAATCCCACAATTTAAGATGCCATTTGGTTGTTCTACCACAAAACAACATTTGCCGTCGTCCAAACAAGTGGTGACTAATTCGCCGTCGTCATCTTTCTCGTAAAAACCGTTTTCGTTAATGAAGTCAATGTGTTCATCACTGAGTTCTTCAAAAATGGTCGGGAGGATTTTTTCAATTTCCTTGACTTCGTCTTTAGTAATCGGTGCGCCTCTGTCTCCCTCAATACAGCATGCACCTTTGCATTTTAAAACGTCACAGGCAAAAAACTCTTTTAGAACGTCATCGCTAATCAGCGTGTCTTCATGAATGATCATGAGTTGGAGAGATAAGATTTAAAGCCAACATCTTCTAAGCGACTGGCTTTGTCTAACACGCTTTGCTCCATATTTGCTTTAAATGCTTCTACTCGTTTAAGTACCTCAGTATTTGATGCTCCAATTATCTGTGCAGCTAATATGCCAGCATTTTTAGAACCATTTATGGCAACCGTGGCTACCGGCACACCCGGAGGCATTTGGACAATGCTATACAACGAGTCCGTTCCACTCATTGTGGAAGATTTTACAGGAACACCTATGACTGGAAGTGGTGTGAGAGAGGCGACCATGCCTGGTAAATGTGCTGCTCCACCTGCTCCCGCAATAATTACTTTTATACCTCTACCAACCGCAGATTCAGCATACGAGTACAAACGCTTTGGCGTTCGATGCGCGCTGACAACGGTTAATTCATATTCAAGTTGTAATTCGTCTAAGACTTTTGCTGCCTCAGACATAACAGGTAGGTCCGAATCCGAACCCATAATAATACCAATTTGAATCGACATATGTGCGGCGGTTATTTCAGCAAAGCTACCATATTTGATAGAATTTTACTGAGGCACGGTATTAAGTTTGGATTTTAGAAAGTGCGACTTTTTAATGGCTTCCTTCAAGTCGGTATCTAAAACCGTGAAATGCCCCATTTTTCTACCAGGCTTGGTCACCGATTTATTGTACCAGTGTAAATAAGCTCCTTGGGTCGACATCAGCTCGTCAATTCCGTCTAACGAATATGCTCCCGTGACGCCATTTGAACCGATAATATTGGTCATAACCGCAGGAGTAATTAAGTCTGTACTGCCTAAAGGTAAATCTAACATTATGCGCATAAGTTGCTCATATTGTGAGGTATAATTCGCCTCAATAGTGTGGTGTCCAGAGTTATGCGGTCTTGGTGCAATTTCGTTTATCAAACACTCACCATTGGGAGTTAGGAATAATTCAACAGCAAAAATACCAACACCATCTAGGGCAGTAATGGCACTCAAGGCGAGTGCATTTGCGTCGTCAGCAACGTTCTTGGAAACGTTACTAGGTGCGAATAAATAATCAACTAAGTTAATCTCAGGGTCAAAAACCATTTCCACGATCGGAAAACTCTTTATTTCACCTCTTCTGTTTCGGGCCACAATAACAGAGAGCTCTGTAACATCAGGTACATATGATTCTAAGACTACTGGACCCTTAAAGACGGTGTTTAATTCGCCTGCCTTAATATTTGACTTTAATTGGATGGATACGCCTTTGCCGTCATAACCCCCTGTACAACTTTTTACGACAATTTTGTCGCCAGGAAATTGACTTAAGTCTTCGTTTTGTGCCTTATCTGCATCCGATAGAATAAATGGGGCGGTAGCAAGATTATGTTGTTTATAAAACTGCTTTTGTCTTCCCTTGTCCTGGATGATTTCTAATATGCCACCTGACGGTATGACTGTTTTTCCTAAAGTTTCTAGCTCCTTAAGTGTTGCAACATCTACATGCTCAATTTCATAGGTAATAACATCACTTATGGCAGCAAGTTCTTTAATCTTTTCAGAGTCCATCAAGCTTCCTTCAATGAACGTACTTGCATATGAATAACAAGGACAATCAGTAGTAGCTTCGAGGATGTTGAATTCAACGTTTAGTGGTTTCGCACTCTCGATTAACATTTTACCGAGCTGGCCACCACCAATAATGCCTATTTTTAATTTGAAAGGTTGTGTCATTTTTTATACGGTTTCAAAGGTATGATTAAACGCTAACAAAAAGGGATTTGTATTTTACGCGATATTTGAAAAAACACAATTAATGAAACGAATATTAACCTTTTCACTCCTTACCATTTTAAGTTTACAATCTTTTGCTCAATGCACGTTAATCCCTTTTAGCCTGCAGAAGAAAGTATATATGTCTGATATCGTTGTAGAAGCCAAGGTTTTGCAAAAAGAGAGTTTTTGGAATGACTCACACGACTATATTCATACTACCAACTTATTGGAAGTGTCGACCGTTTTTAAAGGTCAGAACGTAAGTCAACAGATTGAACTTATAACGGAGGGTGGAATTGTTGGGTTGACAGCCTTAGTTGTAGAACCGTCGTTACAAGTGAGCGTTGGGGAGACTGGTATCTTTTTATTAAAAGCGTCAGATTTGACGTTTGCTACCAAAACCGGCCAGTTTTTTCAGCCAGTGGCAAGTGCACAATCGTTTTTAAAATACGACCGCATCAACAAAACTGCGCATGGATATTTCGAGATTTATGAAAACATTCAGGGGCATTTATTTCCATTACTTGAGTCGTACAGCAATCAATCGAAAAAGCAAATTGGAAAAGATCCATTGGGTATTGGTTCAGTCCGACCATTAGCAGCGCCAGTAATTTCATCAATAAACAAAGACACTTTAACTGCTGGAACTGGAGAATTGTTAACCATAACTGGTAGCAACTTTGGCATTATAAAGGGCAAAGGATATCTTGAATTTGTAGATCCTAATTATGGAGACGGGCGATACAATGAGTTACACTATCCGTCTTCCTTCAAGTCGTGGAGTAATACAAAAATTGAAGTGTATGTGCCACCAAGAGCGGGTACTGGGAAAATACGTGTAACAAACAACAGTGCAGAAACAACCGAGTCATCAGCGTCCATCGTGGTGCGATACGCTCATTCGAATTATCCTTTTGCAGGGACTTCGAGTGTCGATTCTGGTTACTACTTGCCAAAGCATATAGACCTAAACGGGAATGGTGGTTACGAATGGACGATGTCCACCAATTTCGCAGGTAAAACAGATGCTGTAAATGCATTCTATAGAGCCGCTGAAAATTGGAGATGTGGAACCCTTATGAATTGGGATATTAGTACTTCAACTACAACGGTTCAGGAAGCCAAATTCGACCAAATAAACATAGTTCGATTTACCGAGTATACTGATAGCAAACTTGGTGTTTGCGCCAGTTGGTATGGTGGATGTACGCAAGGCAGTAATGCCTTCTTTTATGTGTCTGAATTAGATATTTCGTTTGATTCCACCAGAAACTGGTATTACGGCACGTCATCTCCTGGAAAGAGCCAATATGATTTTGAAACCGTGGCAACTCATGAGTTAGGTCATGGTCATCAGCTTTCGCACGTGATAGACGACACCAAAATTATGCACTACAGTTTGACGAATGGTGATCGTAAAACGACGTTACATCAAGATGATTTGGATGGTGGTGTGTTTGTACGTGAAACCAGTAAATCGGGGAAAGCGTGTAACAAAGATTTATATGCACCTATTTCAGCAAACGACTGTAACATCACAAAACCAAAAGCAAACCTAGAAGTGAACATCGCAACGCCTTGTCCGGGTACGGATGTACGGTTTACTGATAAAACTGAAGGCAAGGTAAATTCATACGCCTGGGACTTCGGGGATGATGCATCTACGGCTACAGCGAGTGGATCGGGGCCATATATTGTGGCGTACTCAAAATCAGGAGACAAAACCGTTAGACTTATTGCAACGAATGACTTTGGAAGTGATACAGCCTATTTAACGGTAAAAGTACAGCCAGGTGTACCAGATGCACCTACAGCTTTGGTAATTGACACAAGTTGTGTTGGAGAAGGCAACCAAACCTATCAGGTTGACGCTGTCACAAATGCAACGTCCTATGTGTGGACGCTTTCTTCTGGAGGATCGATTTCAGGGTCAAGTACAGATAGAGCAGTGGTTGTGAATTGGACTTCTGCTGGTGATCATGACTTGTCGGTTAGCGCTAAAAACACCTGTGGAACCAGTTCAGCAACAGTACAGACGGCAACTGTTTTAAATGATGTAACGGCTGATTTTGATATTGTTGACGATGGAATGGATTTTGAATTTGTCAACCAAAGTACAGACGACACGAAAGCATCGTGGATGTTTGGTGACGGCAATACATCTTCAGAAGACCAACCAAAACACACGTACGCGACACGTAATACCTATACTGTTACACTGATCGCTTCAAATACATGTTCGACAGATACTATTTCTAAAGAGGTCGAAGCAAAATTCAAGCTGTCTGTTTGGGAACTCAATCGAAATAATGTCTATGTACTTCCGAACCCAACAACTGGAGTAGTGAAGGTAACAGGTGTCATAAATGGAAGCTTTGAGTTAACGAATACACTTGGTCAACAAGTATTTGAGCAGACAATAACTGGAACAAATCATGTAATTCAACTCAATCGCTTACCGAAAGGCGTATATACCTATTCGATATTAGCAGATGAGAATCAATATACCTTTGGAAAGCTGTTATTGCAGTAATTCCCTGCATTGACTCTACATCTTTAGTTAAAGTTCGGAAACGCCTTGGACCCTAATCCGAATCGATTATATCAAACACGTAGTTTTTGTCGTATGTCCTCACATATAATTGATCGTCTTTTAGAATAATGTAGTCTGGGCCTTTTTTCAACTTGTGTTTTAAGACGACTTGCCCTGTATAGCGATTTAAGCAATAGATATAATCGTCTTCTTCTGTAAAGCCATATCCACTAAAGATATAATCCCCATACAGTGCAAACGAACTTGCATTTGAGATAAGCGGTTGGCTTCGCCAAACGACCTTATTTGTTTTTAAATCTAGGCAGGTGATGTAGCCATTTTTACCTTCCGAAGAATCACTATAGGTGCGGTGATGCGTAGAGACATATAACGTGTCGTTTATGCATGACAACCAGGCAATGCCTTGACTGGTGAAATTATAACCTTCGTAACCGTATTTACGGCTCACGGGAGCTTTTTGATAATAATAGAAATCTAAGGCCGCAACCACGGAATCGAGCGCTTTGTTAAGTATAACTAAATACCGACCGCTATTTCTCTTTCCTTCATACACAACATAATTGTAATTTGAGTCGACAAAACGTTGGGTGATGATACTGCCTTCATATTTGGTTGGTATTTTATGTGGGACATGCTGATAGTTCATTTTTGACATGCTGTAAATGTAACTATTCAGTTGTAAGTCATTGCGTTTTAGCCATGCATCTGGTTTATAATCAGACGACGATTCTTCAAACACTTTTTTAAGCTTAACCGAAGAGACGGCTTTTCCAGAATCAAGCGTGTTACCTGTAAATGAAGGCTTTGTAAGTAGTGTGGGTTTAACCTTGGTGAAGTTAAAATCTTTTCGATAGCCCCAGGTTCCATCACTATATAAGACAACATTCTCACCTTTTGAATTTGTTACATATTCTTCGTCTTGGCCGTAGGTCGTCAAAGCAACACAGCAAACGATTTGTAACAAAAGGTAAATACGCATTATCGACTATAATTTGGTGCTTCTTTGGTGATATTGATATCGTGAGGATGGCTTTCCCGCATACCGCTTCCAGTAATTTTAGTAAAGCTCGCATTCTTTAATTCTTCAATGTTTTTTGCTCCGCAATAGCCCATGCCAGCACGTAATCCACCAACATATTGGTAAATCACTTCTTGTAAACTTCCTTTATATGGTACTGTACCAACGATACCTTCTGGGACTAGTTTAGCAATACCTTCTTCGGCATCTTGAAAATAACGGTCGCTACTGCCTTTCTTCATTGCCTCAATACTTCCCATTCCTCGGTAAGATTTGACCTTTCTTCCTTCGTAGATACTTGTTTCACCTGGAGCTTCTTCAGTTCCAGCAAATAGAGATCCTGCCATGATGCAATCTGCTCCACCTACAAGGGCTTTTACAAGGTCGCCGCTATAACGGATGCCACCATCTGCAACGATGGGTACATCGTATTCTTTGGCTACTTGAGCGCATTCAATGATGGCGGATAATTGAGGAACACCAATTCCTGCAATGATTCGTGTGGTACAAATAGAACCTGGTCCAACACCCACCTTAATAGCGTCTGCACCTGCTTCGGCTAAAAATCTAGCCGCATCTGCTGTGGCCACATTTCCTACAATGACTTGTAGGTTTGGATATTGTTTTTTGATTTTTTTCAATTCATCAGCCACGCCTTTAGAATGTCCGTGTGCGGTGTCTAATGTGATAACATCTACTTCCTCCTCAACCAAGGCTTTGACACGATCAATTGTATCTGCTGTAATACCAACAGCGGCACCTACCAACAATCTACCAAAGGAATCTTTGGACGACGCTGGGTGGTTTTTAACCTTCTCGATGTCTTTGAAAGTAATTAGTCCGACCAATACACCATTGGCATCAACAACAGGAAGTTTCTCAATCTTGTGTTGTTGTAAAATATCCTTGGCTTTGGTTAAATCAGTATCAACGTCGGTGGTTATCAAATTGTCTTTTGTCATCACTTCCGAAATTGGCTTGGTCATGATTTTTTCAAATCGCAAGTCTCGGTTTGTGATGATGCCTTTTAGGATGCCCTGATCATCAACGACAGGAATACCACCAATTCGGTGTTCCTTCATTAAGGCCAAGGCCTGTCTTAAGGTCGCAGCACCGGTTAAGGTGATTGGGTCTTTGATCATGCCACTTTCAGAGCGTTTCACTCTTTTTACCTCAGCTGCTTGAGCTTCAATCGACATGTTTTTATGAATGATACCGATACCCCCTTCACGTGCTATGGCAATAGCAAGCTTGCTTTCGGTAACCGTATCCATCGCAGCTGAAATGATCGGTACGTTGATAGATAGTTTTTTGGTTAAACGGGTGTGGGTGGAAACGTCACGAGGTAATACTTCAGAATACTTTGGCAATACCAAGACATCGTCGAAAGTTAAACCGTGATAAGAAATTTTTGAGTGAGAATCGTTAGACATGTGCAAATAATTAAATGCGGCTATTATTTGCGGTGCAAATATAAATTATAT
>Ga0055584_100004757_pt1 | contig 13280 bp, 7 predicted proteins | sample OSDHelmetaG_FD_58716 | JGI IMG/M metagenome (GOLD analysis project Ga0055584, IMG submission 58716) | Pelagic marine sediment microbial communities from the LTER site Helgoland, North Sea, for post-phytoplankton bloom and carbon turnover... | ecosystem: Environmental > Aquatic > Marine >... | reverse complement strand
GTCAAATAGTCTTTTGGATTTTGATCTTTCTTTGGGCGGGTTAGGGAGAATAGCAAATTTCTTGAATAGTACATACTGGTCTGTATTTTACTCCTATGCGGAAGGCTAACGCACGGGAACGAATTCTGGAAACTGCGGGCGATCTGTTCAGAAAGAACGGCTACGCCCTAGTTGGGATCAATGAGATCATTGCGAAGTCGGAAACTGCGAAAGCAAGCTTCTATCAGCATTTCACCAGCAAAGAGATTCTGTGTGCGGAATGGCTCAAAACCATGCACGAGAGATCGGTGGAGAATCACCAGGCCCTGCTTGAATCGGATCTGAGCGCCGAACGAAAAATACGCGACTACTTCCACGAGCTCCGGAGTTGGTTGAGGGAGAATGATTTTCGCGGCTGCCCGTACACGAATACCGCTTCGATGCTCAACACAGAAGCCTCCGCGATTCGTGAGCAGGTTGAACTGCACAAGCTGTTTCTTCGCGACTTCTTTGTGGAGTTGGCGCAGCAGATCAATTCGGGTGTTGGACGCTCACTCGGTACGGCGTTGTTCCTCCTTTACTCCGGGGCGACCGCCGAGGCTCAGAACGTCCGTGATGTCTGGCCGGTCGAGGCGGCGACGGAGGCTGCGGAACGGCTGATCGCCCAGAGCAGTTCAGAATCTGAGGAGGAAGACGTATCCTTGCTCTAGCTGGTGGACGTGACGATTGGATGAATTGTGAGACTCCTGCGATTCGGATGAGAACAACCAAGAGAATACTATTGCTGCCGGCGGTGGTGATCCTGTTGATCGGGACAGTTGAGATGCATGGGAAGGCGAACCGCGTTTTTCAGATGCCCAATGGCAATCGAATCGATGGCCGGGGATGCATCAATTGTCACACGTCGAGTTCTCCGCCGGTGGGTAACGCTCCGCTGAACTCCTTCGGCTTGGCGGTTGAAGCGATTGTGAACGGGGTTGACCTTGCGCACTTTTGGACGCCCGGCTTTGCGGCGGTGGATTCGGATGGAGACGGATTTTCCAATGGTGATGAATTGGGTGACGCGAACGGAGATGGATTCCTCGAGCGAATCACTGCCATCACGAATCCGGGCGACAATGGCAGCAGTGGAGGCCCCGGAAATGCGATTCCGGCATTCACTTCGACGCCTGTGCTGGGTGGTGCCATTGGTGCTGGCTACTTCTATCGCGCCACTGCCAGTGATGTGGATGGCGACGCGATCACCTTTTCAAAGCAGTCGGGTCCGGCATGGTTGTCGGTCATTGCGAATGGTGCCGTCAGCGGCACGCCCCCGACAGATGCGCTGGGCGCTCATACCGTGGTGATCAAGGCGGAGGACGACGGCACGCCGCCGCGGATCGTGACGCAATCCTATACGCTGACGGTCGGTGTTTCCTTTGCCGGTTGGCAGAATCTTAATTTTTCACCGACGAGTCTGCTGTCCGTAAGGGGTCCCTTGGCGGATCCTGACAATGATGGGATTTCGAATTTTCAGGAATACGCGATGAAAATGAACCCGGTCGTCAGCAATGCGTTTCCCGTGGCGACCGCGTTCACGGCATCCAACGAATTGAATTTCGTTTTCGATATCCGGGATGATGACCCTGCGCTGACGCTTGTCGCAGAGTTCTCAGGGAATGCGGGCTTCTCCAATTTTGCAACGATTCAACCGGTCGTGACCGATCCCGTTGGCGGGGATCAATTGAAGCGTCTGACGATCACGGACGTTTCGAACCGGGTGGATACTTCCACAAGGTTTGTAAGATTCCGGCTTTCGAATGGTCTGTAGGATTGGGTTCCCGGGTCTGTTGCCCGAAACGATGCGTGGCGTGAAGGGTGGTCCTACCGGTCGTTGGCTCCCGGATGATTGTCAGAGACCAAGGCAAAGGCTTTGGGCAACAGGCTCTTCCCGCTGGTTCTTAGAGTGTGACCTACTCGGAGTGAGTCTGGAAGGGCGGGAGGAACTCTGCCAATTCTTCCTGCATTTCGGACTTGCTGACGACTCCGGCGGCCCCGGCGGCAAAGGCGGCTTCTTCAACGGCGGGGGAGGGGCTGAAGGTGGCGAGGATCACCTTTTGTCCGGTTTTCAACGACCGAGATTTGGCGATGAAATCAATACCGTTCATTCCCGGCATGCGCAGATCTGCGATGGCCATGTCCACTTCATGATCCCGGATGTAGTCGAGGGCTTCTGCCGGAGTTCCCATCGAGGCGACGATGTTGACGGCGAACAGGCGCGGGAGAAGTGTCGCCAGCAAGGAACGGAACTCTTCGTTGTCATCGACGAGCAGGAGGCGGGTCGTTGTGGAATCAGGGGAAGACACGAATTCAATCGGCGGAAACGAGCCCGGTGCGAACGGCATACCGGACGAGTCCCGCGATGTCATGGATGTCGAGGCGATTCATCAATTGGGTGCGATGAGTCTCAACGGTTTTCACACTTACGCCGAGAATGGCGGCGATCTCCTTGGTGCTCTTGCCTTCGGCGATGAGTTGCAGAATCTCGCGTTGCCTCGGGGTGAGTATTCCGGCGGGTTCGTTTGCATCCGTTGAGCGGGCCAGAAGATTGTCGATGACGCTCTTGCTGATGACGGGACTGAGGTAGGTATCACCCTTGGCGACGGATTCGAGGGCGAGTCGGAGTTCCTCGGTGGCAGCGTCCTTGATCAGGTAGCCCGCCGCGCCGCTCTTCAAGGCCTTGATGACGTATTCCTCGTTGGTGTGCATGGAAAGGATGAGCACTTTCACATGCGGGAAATCTTTCGCGATGCGGTCCGCGACCTCCAGCCCGTTCAATCCTTTCATGGCGACGTCAACGATCGCGATGTTGGGATTGTGCTTCCGGACGAGCTCAAGGGTTTCGCGGCCATCGCCGGCTTCGGCGACGACATGCACGGACGGAATTTCTTCGAGGAGCGAGCAGATACCGGCACGGACGAGACGATGGTCGTCGGCCAGCAAGACTCTGAGGGGCTGTGGGTCAGACTCGGGCATGAACGGGGATGGGGTTTGTTGATTCGGGATCAATCAACAGATGATTTTTTGGGACGTTACTTCTTCTTGCGTCGGCGCTTCGTCTTGGCTTTCGCCTTGGGCTTCGCAGTTGGTTTTGGAGTGGGGAGGGGGACGGAGAATTCAATGGTGGTGCCGCCTTCCGGGCGGGCGGTGATTTCGAGGGCACCGCCGACGAGTCGGGCTCGCTGTTCCATGCCGGGTAGGCCAATGCCGGATTTGGTGGTGCCGGCATCGAAGCCCTTGCCATCATCCTGGATCTTGAGGATGAGTTGGCGGTCGTCTTTGTTGACCTTGACGGCGATGTTCTTGGCTCCGGCGTGGCGGGTCACGTTGTCCAACGCCGCTTCGGCGATGCGGAAAACGGCGGATTCAAGATCCGACTCCAAGCGGCCGATCTCGACCGCGGTGAAGTCTGCGACAAAGCCGGCAGAATCGGCTTGCTGATCGACGAGCCAGCGAAGCGCGGCTTCGAGCCCCAGGTCATCGAGAATGGATGGGCGAAGTTCCTCGGCGAGCTTGCGCACGCGTTGGATCAGCGTCTCAAGTGATTCGAGACTGCCGGACAGGCGCTCCTTGTTCTTGTCGGTCTGTTTGGTTTTCGCGAGCGATTGCAGGTTGATCTTGGCGGCCGACAAGGCCTGGCCAAATTCGTCGTGCAGTTCGCTGGCGATGCGGCGGCGTTCGGCTTCCTCGGCGGCAAAGAGCTTTTGAGCAAGGGTGGCAAGTTTGTCGTCGGCAGGCTCGGCTGCCTGGGCGGGTTCGGGAGTTGCGGTGACCGGACCGAGCGGCGCAAATGCAATGGCTACGGAATCGGGTTTGTCACCTTCGCCGATCGCTGAAAAATGGCAGCGGTATTGAACCTGTGCTCCGTCTGAGCCAAGGCCTTCCACTTCGATCTGCCGGGCTTCACCGGATTCGAATGTGGTGTCGACGGCCTCTTCGAACGACTCGCGGTAGTCGGGAGCAATCCAGTTCAATGCGGGGCTGCCAATGATCTGATCAGGACGCATGCCGGCGTGATCGCGGCTGGCGAATTGAACGATTCGTTTTTCATTCACCGTCACGATCAGGTTGGGGACGCAGGCGAGAATGGAGTGCATGGCGCGTTCTGAGTCATCGCGCTTCGTGGCGTCAGCCTTCCGATCGCTGATATCGGAGACGAATGACAACACGCCGACGTAATCGCCATCGGCATCGGCGAGCGTGCTGGAGGTGATGAGCACATTGACCGGTTGGCCGTTCTTCCGGAGGAAGGTGAATTCGGCCTGTTCGGTGATGCCTTTCTCACGGCGCTCCATGTATTCCTCGGCTTCCTTCAGGCTTTCAGATTCGAGGAATTCGAAGAAATGACGACCGATGAACTCACGATACTTGTAGCCGAGCATGCGCATCATGCGCGGGTTCACGAAGGAAGTGTAGCCTTCCATGTCCATCATCCAGACGCCTTCCTCGGCCACTTCGATGATCTTGCGATAGCGTTCTTCGCTCCGGCGGACGTTCTCTTCGGCCGCCTTCTGCTCGGTGACATCCATGACCGTGCCTCCGAGGTAGTAGGCTGAGCCGTCCTGCTCGGGGATGCGGTAGGTGCTGGCGGAAAGGTAGCGGACGGGGCCGGTCGCGGGATTGGTGCGGTATTCCAGATTGCTCAATGGTTGACCGGTCTTGAGCACCTTCTCGTTCGCGCGCCGCAGTTTGTCGCGGTCTTCCTCGTGAATGAGCTGAAGGAAATCCTCATAGGTCTCCGGCGTGCCTTCGTTCGATGACTGGTTGTAGAGCTCAAACGTTTGTCGGCTCCACTGACGGTGATCGCCGCGCGGGCGGTATTCCCAGCTTCCCAGCTTGGCGCGGCTCTGGGCCCATTCCAATTGGCGCATGCCGGCCTTGAGTTCTTCCTCGCGACGGATCTGCGCGGTGATGTCGTGCGTGCTCCCAAGGTAATCGGTGACTTTGCCGTCGGTGTCCTTGCGTGGAACCCCGGCGTCTTCGACCCAGTGGTAAGTGCCGTCCTGGGCGCGGAGGCGATACTCGATGGAGAAAGCTTCTAGGTTCTCGACCGCGTGTTGAATCGTGCGGATCACTCCGTCGCGGTCCTGGCCGTGAATGGCGTCGCGCCAATTGTTGCCGAGGGACTCCTCCGAAGTGCGGTCGGTGAATTTGAGCCAGGCCTCGTTGAAGAATCCGCGTTGTCCGTCAGCACCGGACATCCAGACCATTTCCGGCAGTTCGTTCACAAGATTTTCGGCCGGGACGTCCATCTGAACCAAAGAAGGTGTGTCCGATACGGTCGCTGCTTCTGCAGATAGCGAAAGCTTTTCGTTGGCCTCGTCGAGCTGGCGCTGCAGGTCGGCGGCTTTGGAATCAGCGTCAACCTTGGCTGATTCAAAGGATTCGATCCTGGCAGTGGCTTCATCGCGGGCCGTTTCGGATTCCGAAAGTCTGGCGGTCGTTTCGGATCGGGCGGCTTCAAGTTCTTGGCAGCGGGAATCGGTTTCGGCGAATTTGTTGCTGGCCTCTTCCAATGCTTTCCCGGATTCCGTTGCGGCGGTTTCAAGTTCCGCGATTCTTGCATTTGAGGACTGGAGGTCGCTTTCCGCTTTGGTGAGGGATTCAAGATCGTTACTACGCTCAGATTCAGTGGCGGCCAAGGTTTGCTTGGTTTTCTCCAGCTCGGCTTCGAGGAGGGTCTTGGATTCCCCGGTTTGTTTGACGGCGGCGTCTTTCTCGCTGTTCGCGGTCCAGGCTTCAGTCAGATCAGTTTCGGCTTTGTCGCGGGCAGCTTCGGCTTCGGACAGTGCCTCCGTGGTGAGGTCCAGTTCAGCCCGCGTGTCTGCGTTGATCTTCGTGGCTTTTGCCAACTCGGTCTGCAGCGAATCGACTTCAGACTGAATTTCGGCACGGGCCGCTTCGGTGGTGGCCAACAGGGCTGCAATATTGGTCAGTTCTTCGGCGGTGGAAGCTTGAGAAGTTTCGACTTCGAGGCGGACGGCTTCCTTTTCTTCGAGAGACTCTCGGGTTTCTTGCAGTTTGGTTTCGGTATCCTGGAGCGAGGCTTTGGCTTCAGCGAGGTCGGCTTCGGTTTCTTTCAGCAGGCCTTCGGCGAGTTCGCTGTCGGACTCGGCTTCGGATTGGGCGGACTTGGCGGCGGTCAGTTCGGCGTCGGCATTCTCGAAATCGGTCTTGTAGCTGTCGCGGGCTTCTTCGGCCTTTTGCAGAGAGGCATTTCGCTTCTCCAAGGTGGTTCTTAGTTCACCGATTTGGGCGTCGGCGACTTGGAGTTTGGTATCGGCTTCGACGAGTTGGTTCTCGGCTGTTTTCAGGTCGGTTATGTCGATGTTGGCGCCGAGGAATCCGACGATTTCGTCGCTCTGCCGGATGGGGCCGACGATGCTCTGGAAGTCGCGCATATCCTGATCATGGTGATAGCGAACGTGATCAACGACGGTTTCGCCTTCGAGGGCGCGGTGGTTGTTTTCGTGCCAGATCCTGACGATCTCGGGATCGGCTCCGGTCTCTTCGGGTTTCTTGCCAATGCGGTCTCCCCAGCGTTCTTTCGAAGACTCGTTCTGAAGAATGTAGCGGCTGCTCAGATCGCAGGCCCAGAGGTCGAATGGCAGGTTGTTGATGGCCGCAAGCAGCAAGGCCTCCTTCTCGCGCAACTGTTTTTCGCTTTCACGCAAGGCGTCCTCGGCCGCTCTACGTGCGGTGATGTCACGCACCACGAGTTGGGCGGCGATAGTGCCCTCAAACTCGACCGGCATGGCGGCAAACTCGGCCGCGAACAGCGCACCGTCGTGGCGTTGGAAAGTGGCTTCGTGGAGTTCCGTGTCTTCCCCGTCTTCAATGGCCTGCTCCACGCAGCGCTCGATCTCTTCGATCGATTCCGACGGCAGAATGTGGGTCAGGTTGCGTTTGGAATCGGGTTCGCCACGGCCGAACAGCGGTTCCGCCGCGGGGTTCTCGAAAAGGATGCCGTTATGGTCGGCGACAACGATCGCAAAGGGGTGATGCTCGATCAGATGACGATGTTTGCGTTCGCTGTGTTCCAGTGCCTCGTGGGCTTGGCGGCTTTGTGTTATGTCCTTGGCGGTGCAGATGAGATGTGTGACTTCGTCTTCGTGGTTGCGGATCCCGCGGGCATTGAGCTGCACCCACACCTCGGATTCGTCGGGCAGAATGTAGCGCTTCTCCATCTCCGCGGATTCCTGCTCGCCGGCGAGCAGGGCACCTACCAGGCGCTGGAATTCCAGGTGGTTGTCCGGATGCGAGATTTCGGTGCAAACCTTTCCGGTCAGCTCATCGGCCGGGCGGCCGGTCATGGCTGCGTAGGCCGCGTTCATGCCGGTGAATTGGCCTTCGGTATCGACGATGAAGATGCCGATATTCGTCTGTTCAAAGATGCCCCTGAATTTCTCTTCGCTTTCGGCGAGAGCCTGTTCGGCGGCTCGTCTTTCCGTGACGTCGCGGGCGACCGCCTGGTATTCGATGAAGGACCCGGTGTCGTCGCTGACCGCGTGAAGCGTCCAGCGGGTCAAACGTTCCTCGTTGTCGGCACGGAAGACACGGCAGTTGAACTGGCGTGGTTCCATCGTTGGCTCGAGCGTGGACAGCATCTCCGCGATGACGGCCGCCTCTTCATCGGGAATGCGCGGGGCAAAGGATCCTTCGAGCAGTTCGTTCCGGGGCTGGCCGAAGAATTCGGAATAGGCGCCGTTGACATAGCTGAGAATGCCGGCCTGATCGAAGCGGCAGATCAGATCCGGTGTCTGTTCCACAATGGCGCGATAGCGGGCTTCCTGTTCGCTCAGGAGACGTTCGGCCTCGGTGCGTTCGGTCACGTCGATGACCGAACCCATGAGGTTGCGGATCTCACCAGACTCGTCCAGCTCGGGTGCGCCATAGAGGATGCAATGACGGATGGAACCGTCGATGCGTTGGATATCTATTGCGAAATCGGTTGCGTCACCGCCTTCGTTGGCCTGCTTGGCGATGGTCTGTTGGCCCTCCTCAGTGATGAACTGCTGATAGGTGTAACCTTCGATGTCGGACGGCGATTGGGCTCCTAGCAATTCGCACATGGCCGGGTTGAGATAATGCGTGCGACCGCCGGCGGTAAGGTGCCAGATTCCGGTCGGACAGTGTTCGGCGAAGGTGCGATATTTTTGTTCGCCGAGGCGCAGTTGCCGTTCCTGTTCCTTTCGCTCGGTGATCTCTTCGGTGATGCTGACAATCGTTTTGACGTTGCCATCGGCATCGCGCTCCAACACGGAGTCGGTGGACTGGAACCAATGCCATCGTCGTTCGGGATCTGATACGCGGTATTCCGTCACCCGACGTTCGAGATCTGAGGTGTCGGTCCATTGCTCCATGCGGCGGGGAAGATCCTGCTGGTCTTCCGGGTGGACAATTTCCTGGAGGACATCGTCGCCCATGGCCTCCAGCTGTTCTTGCGGAAAACCGATCTGCAGCGCGAGTTCGCGGTTGGCAAAGGTCTGGCGACGACTGGCGAGATCGTAGGTGGTCACCAACTGCGGGGCGGCGATCAGGATGCGCTTGGCGAGTTTCGCTTCCTCGTCTGCCGGGGCTTCAACCGGCATGCTGATCACCGGTTCCGGAGTGGACTCGATGAGTAGCTCAGGATTGGGTTTTATCGGCTCCGGTTCCGGTGTGGTTTCCGCCGGAGTCGTTTCCACTGGAGCTGCCGGTGCCGGCTTCGCCGCTCCGGTGGTCATGTGGATGTATCCGCCGACGACCGTTCCACTCAAATCTGTCAGGGGGCCGAATTCGTATTTGAAGACGGCCGTGTCTCCGGACAGGGGACTCAGAACTGATGCGTCGTCAATGGTTTCCGAGTGCCCCTCCAGTGCTTCGAGAATGTAATCCTCTTCCGCGAGCGCGTCCGGGATCGGGAAGTGCATCAGGAGATGTTGTCCAATGCATTGCTCAAGCGGCGTGCCGGTGAAATCGGTCATCGCTTCGTTCCACTCGGTGATCTTCAGATCGTGATCGTAGGTGACGTAGCCGTCGAACGTGGGCTGCGGTACCGGGCCGGAAATCGTGGGCTCCGCGGGTTTGATTTCTGCTGCGAGGACCTGCAGGGGCTCCGGTTCGACTTCTTCGGTCGCCGGTTCAGGCTCCGGCTGTCGTCCGGGTGAGGCTTGCTGTTCTTGCCCGCTCTTGCGGAGCTGAAGTTCGAGTTCCTTGCGGGTCGAGATGTCTTCGGTGATGCTGACGATGGAGGTCACGACTCCGTCGTCGTTGCGATCCAAAACGGCGTCAGTAGTCTGAAACCAATGCCAGTTTTGATCGGGATCAGCGACCCGGTATTCGGTGACGCGACGTTCACCTTCTGATGCGCCCAGCCACTCTTCGGCATGGCGGGGGAGGTTTTGCTGGTCTTCCGGATGGACGATTTCGTTGAGCACGCTGTCACCCATCGCCTCAACAAGGTCGGGGGCGAAACCGAGTTCAATCGCGATCTGGCGATTGGCGTAGGTTTCCTGGTGCGCCATGAGGTCGAAGGTGCTGATCAGCTGCGGCGCGGCATTGAGAACGCGCTTGGCCAGCTGTGCCTCTTCGTCCACTTCGGCGGCCATCGAGATCTGGGGTTCGAGAGCGGGCTGCGCTGCATCCGATTCCTCAGGAGCGGCGGCGGCCGGTTGCAGATCCGGCATAGAGATCACTGCGGGTGATTTCTCAGTTGCTGGATCATCGGGCTGTGGCTCGGCTGCGATCGGTGCCTCGAGGGCGATGGCAGCTTCTGGTGCTGATTCTGCAGGCTCAGTTGGTGTGGTTGCGAGGGGCTGACTCCTGCTCACGCGGATCATGCCGCCGATGATTTCACCGGCGGAATTTCCGAGCGGACCGAAGTGATGGTTAACCAAATGTGTTTCGCCGGTCTTGGAATTGGCGAGATCCGTGGCGGCCAGGTCGTGCGTGTGCCCCTCCAAGGCTTCCTGAATGAAATCCTCTTCGGCCAGTTCATCCGGAATGGGGAAGTGCATCAGGAGATGCTGGTTCATGCACTGCGAACGGGGAACGCCACTGAGGTTCTCCATGGCGCGGTTCCAGCCGATCACTTTCAGGTCCGAATCGTAGGCGACGTACCCTTCCACCGCGGAATCCAGGAGCTGGGCCATGATGGAATCCTGTTTGGTGCTGTCGACTTCGGTGCGTTGTCGGGCACGATCAGCGGTGAGGTCTTGGAGGATCAGACGGAACTGATCGTTGAAATGGCTGCGCGGCGAGATGCGCACGGGCACGAGCGTCTCATCGGGTTTGCGGAAATTCCATTCACTCGAGGAAGCCATGCCGGCCGCGACTTCACGGAAGAGTTCCGGAACCAACAACATTTCTTCCCGGCGAACGAAATTCGAGATCGATTTTCCGTAGAAGTCCTGCCGATCACGGCCGAGCAATCGTGCTGCCGCCTGGTTGAGCTCAGTGACCTCCATGCCGGAATTGCACAGAATCTGGGCGTCGCCTTCGTCCATCGAAGGCGCCTTCTGAGTTGCTGCCTGGGGAGCACCCACCGTATCCATCCCGATTTCAGCGTTGTCCGAAGACGGATCGCCCGGAGTCCAGCGGGCGAGCACATTCGTGCGGACATGAACGCGAAGGAGATAGGTGCCAAGAGCGGCAAAGAGAGCAAACAACGTCAGGCACAGTTCGCCGTAGAGGGCGAACTGGTTCTGGTCGGCGCTCGGGTCCGGCTTGAAGACCACCAAAAGTGACCGCATGAGCAGCAAGCTCACCGCAGCGATGAAATAGGCGCCGGCTTTCGGCCGCCCGGCCAGTCGTAGCAGGCGCACCGTAAAAACGAATGCGAACACCTGCCCAACCAGCGCTAAAGACTGAAATAGAAATGTCATTGGACTCTGGGGAAATTTCTAGAGTTAGGTGCCGGGATTGTGGCGGAGGGATTTCGGTAATTACAGGGGAAAACGTCAGCGAGGATCGGGTTTTCGCTGGTGTCGGACTTTGCTGAAGTTTGGCACAACAGCAGCGGGGTGACAGCGGGTTCCGCATATGAGCCGCCCGTGTGGCATCGGATATCTGATGACCGATCACCGTTTACTGATTACTTTCCGTCTCGCATGAGCGGATCCTCCACATTCACCTATAAACTTACCGAAGAGCAGGGCACGGCGTTGGAAGCGATTTTGAAGCGATTGAACTACCAGTTTCGCGAAGTTCCACACACACGGTTTGCCGGGGCCAAGGAAAGGGTGAATATCGCCTGGTACAACAGCGGCAAGTTGGTGATTCAGGGCAAGGATGGGAAGGAATTCATCGAGTTTGTGTTGGAGCCCGAGGTTCTGCTGGAGGCACGTCTTGGCTATGAGGATGTATTGAATCCGGAAACGCTGCTCCCGCGTATTGGTGTCGATGAAAGTGGGAAGGGCGATTTTTTCGGTCCGCTCTGTATTGCAGGGGTCTACGTGAACGAAGACATCGTTCGTGAATGGAAAGAAGTGGGGATCAAGGATTCCAAGAATATCAGCAGCGACAAAAAGATGGCGGATCTCAGCGAGATTATTCGCGATACGCCCGGTGCCGTCTATGACGTGGTTTGCATCGGCAATGATGCCTACAACCGTCTACATAAGACCATGGGCAGCGTGAACAAGGTGTTGGCATGGGGGCATGCCCGCGTGATCGAGAACCTGATGGGGCGTCGCCACCAGATGAACCCCGAGCCGGTTCGCGCGATCAGTGATCAATTTGCAGCGAGCAAGGCGACGGTCGGCAAGGCATTGATGAGCTTGGGGCAGGAGATCGAATTGATTCAGCGGCACAAGGCGGAAGACGATCTCGCTGTGGCGGCGGCTTCAATTCTGGCGCGAAACGAGTTCGTAACCCGCTTGAAGACACTTGGAGATCAATATGATATGGAGTTTCCCAAGGGCGCTTCGCAGAAAGTGGAGGAAGTGGGACGTGGTTTCGTGTCAAAGGTTGGTGCCGAGCGATTGCCGGCGGTTGCCAAGATGCATTTTCGAACTTCCTATCGGGTGCGAGGGTTGCCGGAACCTGCCAAGAAGGAATGGCGGAAACGCTAAAAAAACACAGTGTTTTTTGATCGAACAGGCAAAATTGCTGGAATATGACGTTTGCTTATGAAGGAGCCAAATATGAGAATCAAACTAACTGTCCTACTGGTGATCTTCGCCGCAGCGATTGCTTTTCCGGTTGTGGCTGCCCAGCCAGCGAGTGGATCGAATGGAGCAGTCAAATCCGTTGTGTCGTCCGTCATTTTGCCTGGCGATGAAATCAAGCTGAGTGTCTACCACGAGTCGGATCTTTAGCAGGAATTGAAAGTGGGCTCAGATGGTAAGCTGACCTTGCATCTTGGGCCGGTTTCAGTCGGCGGACTGACGCAGCGACAGGCTGCATCGTTGATCCGCGATACCTATACCAAGGACGTTTTGGTCAATCCCAGTATTTTAATGTCGGTCTACGCCAATCAATAACCTGGCAAAGTGGTGGTTTATGGGCGCGTGGGTAAGCCGGGTGCGTAGGAGTTTCCAGAGGGGCACAAATCGTCGAAACTTGCAGGTCCGTCGGCTTGCAAATGGCAAAGCGAACGTTCAAGAGACCGCCGCCAAGAAGATTGCCACCGATAAAAATGCCGATGATTGTCAAATTTTTCCCGGTGACGTGATCATGGCGAAAGCGATTATTGCGTGGGAACGGTGAAATCTGGTGTTTTTGAGCGAAATACACGTTTCCCGACGTTGTTTGCATAATTAGTGCCGGTTGAAATGAAATTGACGAAAAATAGTTTACAATATCGTTGACTTCCCTGCGCAGTCTCATAAATTCCCGGCCGCCTAAAGAGCTGGGAACGAGCTGGTCAAAGCCTTCAACCCCATCGATCGAAAAGGTCGATTTGGACGGGTTGAAGGGCTTTTTTCGCTTCAGACCCAATTCGGTCAGGCGGCTACAGCACACGGCTTTTGCCCATGTAGCTCAGTTGGTAGAGCACATCCTTGGTAAGGATGAGGTCACCGGTTCAAACCCGGTCATGGGCTCCATTCCCGGTTTTACCGGCCGGAACAAATAGATAACAACAAACTAGACAGACACAACAGGACACAGAAATGGCCAAAGAAGCGTTTGAACGGACAAAGCCACACGTAAATGTCGGAACCATTGGGCACGTTGATCACGGCAAGTCGACCTTGACTGCCGCGATTGTTGCAACCCAAGCGCGCCGTGATTTGGCGCCCGAGATCTCTTATGCGGACATCACCAAGGGTGGTACCGTT
>Ga0055584_100004756_pt1 | contig 13281 bp, 11 predicted proteins | sample OSDHelmetaG_FD_58716 | JGI IMG/M metagenome (GOLD analysis project Ga0055584, IMG submission 58716) | Pelagic marine sediment microbial communities from the LTER site Helgoland, North Sea, for post-phytoplankton bloom and carbon turnover... | ecosystem: Environmental > Aquatic > Marine >... | reverse complement strand
TCCACACCCTCGGCCGCTTGCCATTTGATGCGTACCCGCAGGCGCTTGCGCACCTTGACCTTGGGTAGACCTGGCGCATAGATCACCGAACCTGCCGGCGGCGGCGAAGTCGAGGGCGCCCCGGTGGAGTCTCCCGGCACGTACGGTGCCCCAGGAGCGTACGGCTGACCAGGTTGGTACGGCGCTCCGGGAGTGGCGGGTGAGCCCGGGTTGTAGGGCGACTCTGGACTTTCTGGTGATCCCGGCCCTGGCTGCTCCGGTGAACCAGCTGAACTCAACTGCACATCCGAGCAGGAATAGAACGCCTCCGACGAGTCGCTGCGTTGCCACGCCACATAGATCATGTGCCGACCTGATCGCTCCGGGAGGTTGAACCGCATGGTGGTGGTGTACTCACGCGGGCGTGCGCCGGTGTCATGGACCAGATCCAAATCTCCCCAGGCCAGTCGCTGGTTCGGGTTGTACCCCTGCTTAGTGACGTAGACCCGGTAGTAGGCGGTGCTATGAGGCGCCGTTGAGTTCCAACGCAGCGTGTATTTACCGTCGCTATCCGGGGTTAGGTTTGTGGCCGGCCAATCATCGCCCGGTCGATCGAAGAAGGTGTACTCGTCTCGATTGGCACTACATAGTTCGCCATCCGGGATCAGCTGTCGGTGGCGTCCATTCGCATCAGAAATGAGCAGTCCATTCCAGTCCCAGATCGATTGTGCGTTGGCTTTCCACGCGTCTTGACACACTGGATGGTTGGGCACCACAAATCGGCACATCTGCAAGCGAGATGCCGGAAGGTCCAATGTGCCATGGGCGGAGGCTGGCGATGGCGCAGCTACGACTAAGCCAGCGCAGAGTCCAGTCGTGGTGGCCATGATTGCAAACTTCTTCATCACTCAGGTCTCCTTGGGTCGGCGCAACCGCTCATAGAATGAGCTTTCCTAGAGGCGACGGGATCCTTCGGGTGCTGGTTCCAAGTTTTTTCAAATTCACTCCAGTCGGGCGATGACCCGACTGCTCACCTCAATACGCTGAACCGGACCGATCTCCTGCTCAGCCACACCTGCGGCCCGGCAGTCTCCTAGACTGGCGGTCCGAACGAATCCGCGGACTTTTCCTGGGAGACGCCAAGTGACCCTGCTCGTTAGATCGATGATCGGATTGACCCTGGCTGCGGCCCTAGTCACTGGCTGCTCCAGCTCTGACACCACTACTGACTCCGAGCAGGAAACATCCGGCCAGCCAACTAGCGGGACTACTGATTCGGGTAACGAGACTGGCTCCGACAATAGGCAACTTGAGCAATTCAATAGCGTGGAAGTCTCGACCGGGATGGCCGTGAAACTGACGGTGGCGTCGGGAACGCAACAATCCGTCAGAGTGAAGACTCCGGACACCTTCACCGGCACGGTGATCACCAAGGTCACCGACCAAGTGCTGCGCATCTCGCAGGAAGACGTGGGTGTTGGTGAGGGCCCCACGGTCACGGTGGCTATCCCACAACTGAAATCGCTAGTCGTTGATCAGGGATCGACCATAACAGCATCAGGAAACATCAACTCCTACACGGTGAAACTGGCCCAGGGCTCCAACTTGAGCGCTGCCGCGCTGCGAGCTGAAAAAGTCGCCGTTGACCTCGATCAGGGCTCTAACGCGGAAATCTTTGCCGCTACGTCAGTGACCGGCTCGCTTCGCTCGGGATCCAACCTGCAGGTTCGCGGAGATGCCGATACCGCTCAGGTCAAGGTTGAGAGCGGCAGCAATCTCTCCGACTGACTGGGACCGATCAGCAACCCACCGGGTCCGTAACAGGCGCTCGTCACCGCAACTGCCTCGCAACCCGGGCGGCTCGTCCGAACCACCCGGAAAAGTTCATAATTTGCCTGCCGAATGCTAAAGGTCGCCACACGCATTGCCGAACTTCTCTATGACGATTTATGTCGGCTCGAGGAGGACTTCGGCAATGGCGCTCCAAGACTTCACCTTCGGCGGGACGATCGCCGAGCCAGTACTCGCTCCCGAGGAATCCCTAGTACTCACCACCCAGGGCCAAATCCTGCGAAACGACGAAGCAGTCGAAGCTACTTTCCACGTCAGTAACCGCCGAGTGATGGCCTCACCGCACTATGGCGGTGACCCAATCGAACTCGCTCTCTACGCAGAGGTGGAGTCGGCAAAACTAGAGCGACGCAGCATCATTACTGGAGTGGTCACCATGGGCAGCAACCGCATCTTGGTGCCGCAGTCGCATGGTGATGCGTTTGTTGCCGCTTTTCGGGCCTACCAAGATGCAGCCGCCATTGACTACCCCTCGCTCCGGCTCACCAAGCGACGCGACCTTGACGCAGCTATGTCCATGATCTTGGGCGAGAAGCGATCTGGCTCCAGCCAGGAAATCTACTTGGGCGAGATGCTCGATCGACTCGATCTGGCTACAGTCAACGCGGACTCGCTGGGTCTGGCGATGTCCCGAGCCGACTGGTTGCCCGCCAACTACCGAGTGGCCACTCGGTCGGCCAAGTTGATGGCGCTGATCGGCTACTACACCCGGGAGCGGGAGATCAAAGCCAGTCGCCTGCCCGAGAGCGGCATCATGTCTACCTATCAATCTTTCTCGCTGGCGGCTGCGGCTGCACTGAGCAAGGAGGGGCTGCAAGCCGTCAAGCGAACAACCAATGAGAGCGTCGACAAAAGGCACGCCGCCTACGCGGCAGCCTTCGGTTACGCGATTTGCGCTTGGGATGGCATGACCAAGCCGCAACGCGGCTGAATCGGCCCTGTACTAGACCAAGCCCCCATCGGAACAACTAGGCCGCTGGCGTGGGCAGTACTCCCGGCCAGGCGCAGGTGCGTGGGAATGGCAATTGGCCGGTCAACACGTAAGAATCAATCGGCTGGCTGACGCAGCTATCGTCGCCACCCCAAATCACATGCTGGGTCCCATACCGCTGGATAAACGTCTGCGTTTTGAATGCCTTCTTCATCTGCTTGGCCCAAAACTTGGGGGTGTAAACGTCTTTGGTGGCGTTGGAGATCACCACCGGAATATCGGCAACCTTGTCTCGCAACCGACCGCGGGACATGTCCGGCACTGGTTCAGGTTGCAGATCCAGTCCGACACAACCAGGGGCGTAGCTAAGCGCCAGTTGTCCACCCAGGGGGCCTTGTGATGCCGCATCTGTGACCGCGTTGGCTTGCAGCCTCTCACCCGGCCGATCGGCGTAGTCCAAGCAGTTGACCACTGAAAACGGACCGCCGGCATTGGAGTTACTGGTGGGAATCAGCCCCGCCAGCGTCTCTTTGGCAGCCTGGCTGCCGTCGCCACCGGCAGCTGCCACCTTCACCTTTTGGGCCAGAAACGGAATCTGACTGATCTGGACATTCTTTGCCAGCAGTTTCGTCGTCATTTCACGGTAATCCCAGCGAGTGAACTTGACCCCGGGTGCCACGGTGATGGCTTCGTCGCGCAAGATGCGATCGCCGCGCTTGAAATCTCGGAACACGTCCGGCGCGTATTTCTTCACGAAGTCCAACGCCAAGTCGGGGCCGACAGCGCTCGCTGACAAGTTGGCGTAGCTGCCCGACGGGTTGATGTTGCCGTCTAGGACCATGGCTCGCACTTTTTTGGGAAACATAACTGCGTAGGTATAGCCGATCCGGGTGCCATAACTGGCGCCGTGATACGTCAGTTTTTGGTCTCCCACTGCTGCGCGCAGCTGTTCGAGATCGCGCACCACATTGCGCGTCCCCAGATAGTCGATGAAAGAAGAATTCTTCCGCTGACAGGCTCGGTTGGCTTTGCGGAGTTGCTTACTGGTTCGATCCAACGCCTTAGTCCAGTTCACTTTGCCGGTAGCTGGCAACACTGGAAATGGACTGTCACACGACTTCAGCGTCGGTGTGGTCTCCCCGATCCCGCGCGGATCCCAAGATACAACGTTGTACTGCTGCTGGATCTCCGCTGACATCTGACCTGCTTCATAGGCCAATGCCGCCACTCCCGAACCACCTGGCCCACCCGGGTTGAAGAACAGCGATCCAATCGGATCAGATCCGGTCGCAGGGACCCTGACGACCGCCAGGGTTACCGTGCCGCGGCCGGGCCGATCATAGTCCAACGGCACGTCCAGCGTGGCGCATTGCTGGGTGGGTGCCTGCTCCTTGGGGCAGTCGGTCCAGACCATTGTGCCTTGCTCGTCCGCCGCATTGGCCGATCCGGCCACAGCAGGCAGCAGGCCGACCAGCAACGCCACAGCAGCCACCCCTGATAGGAGCAGTCGAGCGCGCGCCGTCTTCCCGTTTCCGCTGGTATTCCGTGAATCCACTGGCTGGTTGACCACGACATGCCTTCCCTGCGATCGTTGCGCCTACTCTATCGCCGCTCAGGTGGCGTTCCCGTTCGACCGATCTATCTTCCCCCTCGTTCAAGTGCCCCAGTGGAATAGACCGCCTATCAGGGGCGTTGCAAAAACCATGACGACCATTGGATTCATCGGCAGCGGAAATATTGGTAGTACAGTTGCTCGCCTCGCGGTAGCGGCTGGATACGACGTGATCATGAGCAATAGTCGTGGACCGGAGACTTTGGCTGATCTAGTCACCGATCTTGGCCCACAGGCCACCGCCGGAACAACGGCGGAGGCAGCAGCGTCCGACCTGGTCGTGGTGACTATCCCACTGGGCCGCGTAGCGAGCGTGCCCGCTGCCGAGTTGGCCGGTCGAGTGGTCATCGACACGATGAATTACTACCCCGGCCGAGATGGTGAGATGCCGGAACTAGCGGGAGGCGATATGTCTTCGTCTGAGTTGGTTCAGCAATACCTCGCCGATTCGCAGGTGGTTAAAGCGTTCAACAACATCTTCTTCCAACATCTTGCGGAACTGGCACGCCCGGCTGGTGCAGCTGATCGCAGTGCGCTACCCATCGCTGGCAATGACGAGGTAGCCAAACGGCTGGTGACGGAGTTCCTGGACCGGATCGGCTATGACGTGGCAGATATGGGTCCGCTGACGGAAAGTTGGCGCAGCCAGCCTGACACCCCGGTATACGGGACGGTGTACGCGGCCGATCCAACAAACTGGGGAGCAGGCCCATCGCCCGCGGGGGTGGCCGCGGTGACGGCCGCAGCTGCCGCCGCTACCCGCTGACGGCGCAGCGTCCGCTGCGAGGAGTGACTGCTAGCAAGCGAGTCACCGGCGCAACCGCACCACCTCGGTGTAGCTGACCTGGTCGCCGAGGATTTTCAGGCGATACTTGCCTTTGGGCAGGTTGATGACGACTTTGCCTTTCTTGTTCGTCGCGCGTTTCCCGCCGATCGTCTTCCACTTGCCCTTGTTCAACTTCTGCACTTTGAACTTGGTGCGGACCCCGGAGTCGAACATTGCCTTCAACTTGCCACCATTGGCGACCTTCTTCATCGTGGCGGCAACTGGAGCGGACCCACCACGATCTGGCTTGGCACCACCAGGTGAAGTCGAATCCGCTGGCGGGGCCGCCTGGTCAACTGGGGCCGGGGCAGTCGGTGGTTGAACCGGTGCTGCCGCTGCCGGCGCTTCAACTCGGATATCGAGCGTGCGCATTGTCAGGTTCTTAGCAATCACCCGGTAGGTACCTGGCGCCAGTCCAGTTGTGTCGAAGACTGCCTGGCCTTTGGTACCACTCTTGGCGGTTGCCACTATCCCACCCTCTCGAGCCTGCACCTCAGAGTCGCCACGGAGCACCGGCACCAGCAACAGCTTCGCACCTGCCAGGGGTGCTCCACTTGCGGTTCTCACCGATACCACCGCTGCGGAACCCGCAGCGGTCTTGCCGCCGGTGGTCGATTCCATCGTCGGCAGATAGGGAAGTACCGCCAGGGCCACTCGTCGATAAGGGTCGCTACCGGTGATGGTGCGACCTAACACGTCAGTGTGCTGGGTCGTCTGGGGCGACACCTGTGCGGTCACCTTGGCGATGGTCTTGTTGTAGGGCAACGGGCCAAATGCCGAAATGGGGACTCGTCCCACGGAGTCGGTGACTCCGCCGATGCGCCCTGGCAACCAGCCAGTGACCTTCACCCCAACCAAGCCCGAGACCGGCCAGGTGAATGGGCCAGCAGCATCGACCTGGGCATTCCGAGCAGCCTCGCCTTCCTTATCGACCACCAGGACAGTGACTCGATGCTCGCGTGGCATCGTCAGGGCGAACGAACTGTCCTGCGGCGTGAAGACCGCACCGCCCTCCACCGCGAAGTCAGCATGAGTAACCGCCACGTCGGTATTCACGTGAGTTGCTGCCTGCAGCGCAAATGAACCGTCGGCGGCTGTTGTGGCGACCGAGGTAAGGCTGCCGTCAACTGCGGTCGCAGTCACGCTGGCATCACCGAGCGCAATCCCGTCTTGCGTAGTCAACGTCCCGGCCACATCTCGAATGCCTGGGGCTACCGGAGTTGCTGGGGCCGAGACGGCGGAGTAGCCCGACATGCCGTTGCTGTTGTGAGCTGCCACCCGGAAGGTGTACGTGGTCCCGTTGGTCAGGCCACCAACGGTGAACTGCGAAGTGCTATCGCCGGTGTTTGCGGCGGCCGTGGTCCACTCGCCGCCGTCCGGTCGGTAGTCGACGCGATAGCCGGAGATGGGACTGCCACCGGAACTTGCCGGCGCCGCCCAGGTCAGCTGTATCTCTCGATCACCGACCTTCGGGTTCGGCTTTCCCGGTGCCAACGGCGGACCAACCTCGTACTGCACATTCACGAGACTGTCGGGCGAACCTGCCTGACCCCACGGGTACTTCACGACACTCTGGCTGCCTTGCTCGAGCATCGCCGCAGTCACTTCGGTGGCGGTCGCCTGTGGATTCGTTCCCCAGTACACCGCCAATGCACCGGCAACATGTGGGCTGGCCATGGAGGTGCCACTGAGCGACTGACCGCCGAGGGCCCCAACCGCGGTTGCCTTGATGGCTGATCCGGGAGCGTAAAGATCAAGGGCCGGGCCATAGTTAGAGAAGTAGGTTTCCTTATCAGTCGAGTCGGTGGCCCCCACCGTAATCGCGCTCGGAGCGCTGGCTGGTGAATAGTTGCGGGCATCCGCACCAGAGTTGCCTGCTGCCACCGCAGTCGGAACTCCCGATGCCACCAAATTCGCGACCGCAGCATTGATAGCTTCGTTCTTGCCACCGCCGAGACTCATATTGGCAATGGATCTTTCCGGGGCGTTGGCCGCCACCCAATTCATCGCATCGATGATTCCTGACCAAGACCCGGATCCGGCACAGTCCAGCGCCCGCACCGGATGCAGAACGGTGTTGACGGCCATACCAAACTCGGTGGAGCCCACGGTGCCGGCTACATGCGTGCCGTGACCCTGACAATCATCTGCGTCACCACCTGGGGTGATCACGTCATAGCCAGCACCCATCCGACCAGCAAACTCCGGGTGATCCAAGTCGATACCGGTATCAATGATGAATACGTGTACCGAGTCCCCCTCACTCGGCGGGTTGTAGTTGCCGTCAGTGCCCAGATACTGATCGCTGCGATCGATTCCCCACGAGTTGGCCACCCGCGAGGTATCAGCTTCGGCCGGTACCCCGACTGCATAGGCAGTGCCATCAGGCACGACCTGCTTCACCTTGTTGCTACTTTCCAGTTCGGCTGCCACAGCAGGGCTGAGATTGACCACCGCTCCTTTAAAGGCCTTACCTTGCAGTTTGTCCGAAACGTCTGTCCGACTGACATCGGTTGTTTTAACCATCTTCTTGACTGAAGCCGAACGCTTCAGTTGCACGATGTAGTCCTGCTCCTCGTTGACCGGTTGTTCGGTTGCTAACTGATCGCCGGGAAGTGGCCGCTTATCCTCGGCCGCCGCTGCGGCGCTCCCAGTTGCCAAGGCACTCAGTGGGGCCAGCAGCAGTCCTGCGACCGCAATGCTGATTCCGATGCTGGTTCGCTTCCAGCGGCGACGCCTGGGCCGATAGCTGGCACCTAGCTGACCGTAGGATTTGATCGGATCAGTCATGGCTTCACTCCCCAGCTCGGCGCGGCAAGCCGCGGCCTTGAAGTCCGGCTAGACCGCCGGGGAGCGCTGTCCACCGCAACAGTGAGCCGATGAAGATGAAGCCGACTTCAAGTAGGTTCTTCTTTCCTAGTCAGACTATCGGTTGCTGCGCTACCTACAGTTGAGTCAGTTCACCTAGTTGCCCCTCACCCGATTGCCGGGTACCCACTAGTCGGGCCCACGAACACTCAGGTAGTCACCAGCTGACCTTGCAACCGGTGATCCAGCAGGTCAGACTCCCACCGTGCCGTTTCCGCAGCGGGTCACCCGCTTCAATCGCGATGTGGTGAACCCCCGCATGCGACATCTGGCCCGCATCGCTCCCTATTTGGGTGTGGTCCACCATGTGGGCCGCAAGTCCGACCGCAACTACGCCACGCCGGTCATGGTGTTCCGCGCGCACGGCAACTGGTTATTCGCCCTAACCTATGGCAGTCAAGTGGATTGGGCCCGCAACGTCGTCGCAGCCAGTGGCTGTTCCCTGGAGCACCGGGGCGCTACTTTTCCGCTGGCTGATCCGGTCCTGATCCGAGATCCAGGTATGCGCAGCGAGGTGCCACTGTTCGTGCGCCCTGTCCTGGCGAGCACTGGCGTGGACGAGTTCCTACTGCTGACCCGCCGCATCTAGTGGCAGCTCCTCTTGTGTGTGACCCTGACCCTGTGTCGGGGCGGGATCTACCCTTTGCGACCATGGGTGGCATGTCCGGGCAGTCCAGCGACATCACCGCTAATCTCATCAAACGCGACTCGGCTGCGGTCTGGCATCCGTTCACCCAACAATCACTGTGGGCCGAGGATGACCCGATTGTGGTGGATCGCGCCGAGGGAATGTACTTCTGGGACACCGATGGTAACCGCTACCTCGATGGCGTCTCTTCGTTGTGGGTCAACGTGCACGGCCATCGGGTTCCCGAGATCGACGACGCCATTAAGCGTCAACTAGATCGGCTGGATCACACCACTTTCCTCGGTCTCACCCATGCCCCCGGAATTGAACTCGCTGAGCGGCTAATCGATACCGCTCCTATGGGGCTGACCCGAGTTTTCTATGCCGGGGATGGTTCCAGTGCCGTTGAAGCCGCCTTGAAGATGGCCTACCAGGCCCACATCCAGCGAGGTGAGCAACGACCGCTCTACCTACACATAGCTGAGGGGTACCACGGCGACACCTTAGGATCGGTGAGTGTCGGCGGAATTGACCTCTTCCACGACAAGTACCGCCCCCTCCTGCTGTCCACCCAGATGGTGTCATCGCCGGGCTTGTTGGAGCCGGGGCAGACTCGTGCCGAGCGGGCCACAGCGGTGATCGCGGAGTTGCGGGAGAAGTTGGCTGAACATGGCGATCAGATCTCCGCACTGGTGATTGAACCTATGGTGCAGGGCGCGGGCGGCATGCTCACTCACGACGTGTCGTTTGTCCGTGGCGCGCGTGAACTGTGTGACGAGTTCGGTGTGCTGCTCATCTGCGATGAGGTAGCCACCGGCATCGGTCGCACTGGGAAAATGTGGGCTGTGGAGCACGCCGGTATCCGCCCCGACATGATCACGTGCGGCAAGGGCGTGACCGGCGGCTACCTGCCACTGTCAGCAGTACTCGTTGCGGAACCGGTGTACGACGCCTTCCTTGGCTCTGCAACCTCTGGACGAACGTTTTATCACGGGCATTCCTACACCGCGAACCCACTGTCCTGCGCCGCGGCAATCGCGAACCTGGACTTGATGGCACAACGAAATACCGTCGCCCACGCAGCGGCCGTCGGCGAACAACTGGCCAAACAACTAGCACCGTTGCTCACCGTCCCAGGAGTCCGGGAGATTCGTCAGATCGGCACCATGACCGGTATCGAGGTAGATCCGGTCACTGAACGCACGGGCTTTGCCATTTGCCAGCACGCTCGCCGCAACGGTGTCTGGGTGCGTCCACTGGGTGACGTCGTGGTGCTGATGCCACCGCTCGCCATCGAAGAAGCAGACCTGAACCTGCTAACCACCACCGTGACGGATGCGATCACCACGGTGCTGGCATGACCCAATTCGCTGACTGGCTGCATCAGCAGGCGCAGCAGCGTCGTGATGCTGGCACTCATCGGCACCTCCAGCCGCGGTCAGCGAACCAGGACGTCCTGGATTTAGCGTCCAATGACTACCTAGGATTGGCACGTCATCCGCAGGTAGTGGCGGCTGCCGCTGATGCCGCTGCCACCTGGGGAGCCGGCGCCACTGGCTCCCGATTGGTCACTGGTTCCACCGAACTGCACGCGGATCTAGAAACCGATCTGGCACAGTTCACTGACTACGAAGCCAGCGTCACTTTCAGCTCCGGTTACCTGGCCAACCTGGGGACAGTGAGTGCACTGGCCGGGCCAGACTGTCTCGTCGTTTCTGATCAGTGGAATCACGCCTCGCTGATTGATGCCTGTCGGCTGTCTCGGTCCCCGGTAGCGGTGGTACCGCATGCTGACCCGGCAGCCGTAGCGGCGGCCCTCGCTGACCGCCAGCAGCCGCGGGCGCTGCTCGTCACCGATGCAGTATTCAGTGTTGACGGGGACCTCGCACCCCTTACCGACCTGCACCGAACCGCGCGCAGCAATGGTGCGGTACTGGTGGTGGATGAGGCGCATAGTTTGGGTGTGGTCGGTGACGGCGGCTGCGGGGCGACCGCTGCCGCAGGTCTAGCGGGTGAACCCGACGTGGTAGCCACCGCAACCCTGTCGAAGGCGTTGGGAAGCCAGGGTGGCGCAGTGCTGGCATCGACGCCGGTCATCAATCAGTTGGTGAACGCGGCTCGCCCGTTCATTTTCGACACTGCCTTGGCCCCGGCGGCAGTGGCGGCTGCTCGCGAGTCGCTGCGGCAGTTGCGGCGAGACCCGGGACTGCCCAAGCGAGCGCTCACGGTCGCCGCCGAACTCCACGAGTTGCTGATCGATCTGGACTGGTCCGCACCGGCACCCGATGCAGCGGTGGTATCCGCGTATACCGAGAGCCCCCAGGCGGCAACTACCGCTGCGGAGACGTGCCGGGAGCATGGTGTGCAGGTCGGTTGTTTCCGACCACCTTCGGTGCCCGATGATCGATCCCGACTGCGCTTAACTGCCCGGGCTGATCTGAACGCCGCTGACCTACACCGCACTGCCGCTGCTCTGGTTGCGGCCCGGAAGGCGGTAGCCAGCCGATCCGCGCTAGATCACCCCAGCCCACCTTCACCTTCATCCCCAGACACCGCAGAGAGGAACCCGCAGTGACCATCCGAGTAGTAACCGGGACAAGCACCGGAGTCGGCAAAACGGTTATCACCGCGGCCATGGCTGCCACCGCAGCCGCCGCCGGACAAACTGTGGCCGTAGTGAAGCCGGCGCAAACTGGGCTCGGTCCTAATGAATCTGGCGACATCGCACACGTTGCCGAACTGGCGGGGATCGAGGATCTCTATGAGTTGCAGCGTTTCCCCGATCCGTTGGCGCCTGAGGCCGCCGCGCGCATCCGAGAGCTGCCCACGCTATCCCGCCAGCAAATCGTTTCGGCGATCGCGGCATTGGCGGAAGAGTTCGATCTGGTCTTGGTCGAGGGTGCTGGCGGCCTGCTGGTGCGCTTCGACGAGCACGGCACCACCTTGGCCGATATCGCCGAGGATCTAGCCAGTGATCACGACACCGAGGTCGTGGTGGTGGCGGATCCAGCCTTGGGAACGCTGAACCACACCGCACTAACGGTCGAGGCCCTGCAGCAACGCAAACTGCACCTCGCAGGCGTTGTTTTGGGCTCTTGGCCGTTAGAACCGGACCTCGCCTGTCAAACAAACCTAGTGGACCTGCAGTCCGTCGTCGGTGCGCCCATTAGCGGTGCGATGTTGGCGGGCGCCGGGGAACTAAATCGGGAGAATTTCCTTGCCGCGGCCGAATCTTCGCTGTCCCCTGCGTTCGGGGGCCGGTTCGATGAGGCAGACTTCGCTGTGACGTTCCAAACTCGGAGGACCTCGTGACCGACATCTCAAACCCACGCGCTAGCGATGCGGACCGCAGCACCAGTAGCGACAGCGACATTCTCGCCGTCGCGCGTCAGCAAGTCCTCGACGAGGGTCGCGGCCTAACCGAGGAACAGATTTTCGAGGTCTTGCAGTTACCCGATGACCGGCTCACTGAACTGATGGAACTTGCCCACGACGTGCGGATGCGCTGGTGTGGCCCCGAGGTCGAGGTTGAAGGCATCGTCTCGCTGAAGACTGGTGGTTGCCCAGAAGACTGCCACTTCTGCTCGCAGTCGGGCACGTTCTCCTCACCGGTTCGCTCGGTGTGGCTGGACATCCCGGGCCTAGTCCAGGCCGCCAAGGAGACCGCCGCCACCGGAGCCAGCGAGTTTTGCATCGTGGCCGCTGTGCGCGGTCCAGACGACAAACTGATGGCACAGTTGCGGGAAGGTGTAGCGGCGATTCATGCAGCGGTCGACATCAACGTGGCCGCTTCCCTGGGCATCCTGACTCCTGAGCAGGTCGCCGACATGGTGGACATGGGGATCCACCGCTACAACCACAACCTGGAGGCAGCAGCATCGTACTTCCCGGAGGTAGTGACTACCCACACCTGGGAAGAGCGGATGGACACCTTGCGCATGGTGCGCGACTCCGGCATGGAGGTGTGTTGCGGCGGTATCGTGGGTATGGGCGAAAGCGTCGCGCAGCGCGCGGAACTAGCCGCGCAACTGGCGACTATCGACCCGCACGAGGTACCACTGAACTTCTTCAACCCGCGGCCGGGAACACCCTTTGGTGATCTGCCCGTGATGGAAGCCCCTGATGCGCTGCGCACGATTGGTGCTTTCCGGCTAGCGTTGCCGCGGACTATCTTGCGGTTCGCTGGTGGCCGGGAAATCACCCTCGGCGATCTCGGTACCCGCGACGGCCTGCTCGGCGGTATCAACGCGGTCATCGTAGGTAACTACCTGACCACGCTGGGGCGGCCAGCGACGGACGACATCGAGTTGCTCGCCGACCTGCGGATGCCGGTCAAGGCACTGTCACAGACGCTGTGAGCGAGGACGAGTTCTGCGCTCGTTGCGGCAACCCAGCCGCAACGGGAAATCACGACGGTTGCGCTGCTGCGCTGCGACTAGAGCCACCCCGGTTCTGCCCCCACTGCCGCCGCCGCATGGTTGTACAGGTCACGCCTGCGGGTTGGGACGCTCATTGCTCACAGCACGGGGCGCCACCACTGGCCAACAGCGGCCAACTGAACTCGTAACCCAGCTGAGCCCAGTCCC
>Ga0055584_100004755_pt1 | contig 13282 bp, 18 predicted proteins | sample OSDHelmetaG_FD_58716 | JGI IMG/M metagenome (GOLD analysis project Ga0055584, IMG submission 58716) | Pelagic marine sediment microbial communities from the LTER site Helgoland, North Sea, for post-phytoplankton bloom and carbon turnover... | ecosystem: Environmental > Aquatic > Marine >... | reverse complement strand
ATCCATTCTTTCTGGAGCTTCATCTAGTATTTCATCTGCTACTAATGCTGTGATTGGCATCCTTGCCCACATTGCACCACCATGTATATTATCTTCTTCTTCTATACCAGTAAACATTACTTGAAAAGATAAACATCTATCTGGTATTGTATTAACTGCAAATGCTATTCCATGTAAAAATTCACCATGATATTTTAAATGATTGTGTGTAAACTCTTTACGTACCCAACATTTAAAATGAGGAATATTACTTATTAAATATGACAGTTAGCACCTCCATCTACGTCTTGCTTGTCTTAATCTTGAGTTAGGATTCTTAGCTGCTTTAGGAAACTTTTTCATTTGTCCTGCAGATCTAGCACAATAACTTTTTCTTCTTGAAGCTCTTTTACCTGTAGGTTTTTTTTCTGTCACAGCAGTTTTTAATTTACTACCAGGATTTTGTCTTCTATATTTTGCTACACCTTTTTTAGTTAGACCTGCACCTTGTTTAGTAGGACGTTTATCCCCACTACCAATGGTCATGCCTTGCATTCCCTTACCCTTTTTCTTTTTTTTCTTAGGCAATCTTTGTATAACCTGAAGCAACTATATCATTACCGTTATGACCAGAAGATTTATTTCCAATCATACCACCATAAGCTCTTCGAATTAAACCACCTTTAGCTTTACCTTTTAATTTTTCTTGTTTAACTGTTTGTCCTACAGCTTTTTTGCCTGAAGGTTTACTTGCAATTTTTAACATTTTTTCAGCTATAGCTTTCTTTTCTGGAGAAGCTGCTTTTCCTATAAAATTAGAAATAGTATCTGTATTAACTTTAACGGATGAATTGTTTTGAATATGTGTTATAACTGCTCTAGGATCTTTTTTACCTGCTGCTAAAGCATTCTTAATTGCAGCACCCATACCTTTAGGTCCTGTTGATGTTGTTGCTCTAATTTTTTCAGAGCCTGCTCCAGTTCCTTTTTTAACAGTTTTTTCTGTAGCTACTTTATCTGTTTTACTTAATAAAGTTTTAGCTTGCTTACTTTTTAAAAATGTATCAACTAACTGTTTTTTATTAGCTGTTAAGTTAGCAGCACTATTTTTTATAGCTGTTGAAGTAGCACCTCTACCTTTAATAACACCTGATAAAGCTTTATTAGCATCTCCTTGTTTTATAATTCCTTGTAGAATTTTTCCTAGTCTTACTTTCATTTGTTTCCCCTTATTTTACAAATATGTTTGGTACAGGTTTTAACTCTGTAGCAAAATCTTTTGGTTGTTGATATTCTTCATTAACAACTGCATCTTGAATTGGACCTTGAACCTCAGGTCCTTTTCTAGCAGCTCCGTATCCTTGACCTGTTGGTTTTCCTGAAATGTCAGAAAGCTTTGGGTTAGGATGTAAATTAGTTCTTGGTCCCATTAGTTTACTCCTTTATCATAGAACGATTGAATAAATTTATTTCCATTATTAGATACCTTACCTCCATAAAGTTGGTATTGCATCCCAGTTTTTTTGTTCTTTTTATTTTTTTTATTACCTGGTTTAGTAATTTGTTGTGATATATTTGTTCTTAACATAACCATATTATACCTTAGTATATAGGGAAGATACAAGCTCATTCCCTCCTATTCTTCCTCCACGTTTTTTATCAAAGATATTTCTTAACTTTTTTTCATTTGCAGTCATTGGCTCTTTAATAACTTTTAATTTTGGAGGAGATTTTTTTGATGTTTGTGGAAGTATTTTTTTAGAAACTATTTTTGGTGATTCTAAATTTGATTTTACAAAATTTTGTAATTGTTTTGTTGACATTGTTTTTAAATTATTAATGTCTTTTTTAACTTCTGTAGTTACATATTTTTTAAAATCTTTCATGAAATTAATGTAATGTTTAGGTGCAGTTTTATCTGCTATACTTTTGTTTGCATCATCTAGTTCAAACTTGTTATTTAGTTTAATTAACTTTGTAGCTTGTTTTAATAAATATTTTCTAGGGTCCATAATTATACCTTATCATATAGGGAAGCTATAAGTTCATTCCCTCCTATCATTCCCCCACGTTTTTTAGGAACTACAGTTAACTTTGGAGGAGATTTTTTTGATGGTGAAACAATTTTCTTTTTTGTAACTATTTCTGGCTTTGGTTTAAAGTCTCTAATAATACTACGTAATGTAGATTCAGGATATGCTTTTAATTGTTTTAAAACTTCTGAAACTTTTCCTAATTTTACATCAGGATTATTTTGAACATATATTTTTAATACTGCTAGAGCTTGATCTAAAGCTTTTTTTTTCATTAGTTTGATCCTTGTATTAAAGTATTAGGTCCACCTGTAGGACTATTAGCACTTTGCATATCATCTTGTCTTGTTCTTCTTGCTTGATTACGTAAACCATCAATAGCATTTTTATATCGTGTTTCAAACAATGTCATGTTTTCAAAGTTTTTCATAAACACACTAGCTTCAATCATACATGAATAAAATAATGCATCATAACAAAACTCTGTAAAATAATTAGTAGGATTAGCTGAAGTTAAAGCTGTAGGACGTGATACAGTTTGTATCTCTCCTGATAATGTAGAAGTTGGAGTTGGTACAATATATACAGAAGTATTATTTTTTCTAGCATAATATCGAGGAACTCCTGTAGATGCACTAGCATAAGGAAAATAATCTATTGCATATTCATAAGTTCTTTGTAATAGATTAACTTTAACTCCTGCTGAGACACCTGTAGTAGAAGCACTAGTAGTATAGTTTACATTCCTAACAACTCTTGTGCCTGTAGGAAGTGTTACTAATGGATTACTTGCTGATAATGTAATAGTTGTAAAAACGTCTAACCCAAAATCATCTAAGTCTTTTGTTAAACGTATTTCTGCTTTCTCAATAAAATAAGGAATCTGGTCTGCAAACTCTGTAGAATCGTTTTCCGTAGTATTGATTAAATCCGTTGTTAAAAAAGAATAAGTTGACATAACTTATCCTAAAAATAAAGTTACTAAACCTGTTCCAGGAGCTGAAACACTAATTGTTGCATCACATTTTACTCCTAGTTCTCCTATGTAAATATCTGCTGTATTACTTGCACCAACTTGAAATTTAATAACACTACCATTTTTATCTGTAATGTCAATAGTTCCTGTTGCTGTTGTGTATGCATGTACAGCTACAATTCGTGATGTAGCACTTGTAGTTACGGCTACTCCTGACCCTGCTACGGATTTTGATTTAATATTTGTTGTCATATTGTATCCTTATAGTAGGGAGAGTATTTTACTACCCTCCCTAAAGTTAAAGGTGTTTAACCACCTGGGTTTCCAAACCAACCTCTCCAGTCAGATACTCCAAAAGAATATCTTTCTCTGGCTTTAAATCTGAGGTTACCAGTATCAAAATCAGGTTCCATCTTTGTTTGTAAAGGTGTTCTTACAAACATCTTAGTTCCATTTGGTACATCAGTTTTAAGAAACCATGCATCGGTATCAGTAAAACGTCTGTTTGAATAGAACCCTTCTGGAATCAGACCCATGTGTCTAACAGCATTTATTCTGTTAGCAAGCACAGCAGTATTAGCTGCAGCCGAAGCAGGGAAACCAATTGTGTTTCCTGCAGCATCTGTTTGTGCTAGAACATTGGTAGAACCAGGAGAACCTAGTACTTGGTCAGCAGTAAATATTAAATCTACTGGTACATGTAAAGATACAGGAGAAGAACCAATTAAGATACCTCTATCATCTGTATATTTTTGTACTAAAGTTATAGCATTCTCTAATGAACCCTCTGATAAGTCAGCACCAGTAGCAGTATTGCTTTGGTTACCTGCACTTACAGTTGGGTGAGCATTTGAGAAAAATGCTACTCCGTCACCGATTTGGTTAGCAGCAGCAGCACTAAAACCGAAGTTATAGATATCTGCAGCTTTAGCTTGCTTTGTACTTGCCATAGCTCTAGCTAAACCTTTTGCTCTTAATTTAGCAAAAGAGTCATAGAGGTTATCCTCCATGGCTTCTTCGGTAATTGCAAAAGCTAATGCGATTGTTTCGTTAGTATACCTTGCAGTATAACTTTCAGAAGCATCGTCAAAAACGACTGCAGCACCTTCTTGTTTAACAGGAGCTTCACCAAATCCTGTAAACAGAACTTCTTCTTCAAAAGCTCTGTCTGAGTTTTCTACTTCATAAAGAGGTTCATGTTCGTTATTAACCTCACCATACTCCAATCCAAAAACTGAATTTAATCCAGGAAGGAGTTCTTTGCTTATAGCACTTCTATTTATAGCCATCTTTTATTCCTTTCCTATTAAGCAGTTGAGACTGTAGTTGAGACATAATTGTCAAAATGATTATTTAATCTAACTTCATACCAAGGATATTGATCTGTAACACCTGCTGATGTACAAGTATCGGTATCCCATGGAGCTCTTCTGATTACTCTCAAATTACTTTGAGCATCACCACATCCACTTGAGTCAAATATGTAACCACTATTACCTGTTATTTTAGAACCTGTTCCAACAATCCAAGGTACGTTAGTTGGTTTAGGCATACCTACACCAGATACTGCAACGACTGAAGCATCTCCTTGAATAAAATAAGTTTGAGCAGGGTCTCTAGATATATGTATTTTTATATCTGTTCCTGAAGTTCCACTTTCCCAGTATCTTTTAAATACTTGTTCTCCATCGACATTGACATAACTAATTCCTTGAAATACACCAATACACTTATCTGAAGCATCTGCAGGAGAAGGTCTCACCGAGGTGCTTGCATAAGCAATTAAAGGGTCACCAACATACATACTACCTAAAGCAGCAGAAGCTACTGTAGTTGTTGGCTCCCAAGAAATCGTATCAATACCAGTAGAGTTGGAACCTTGACCATTTTTTCTCGCAAGAACGAGTCCACGAGGGGCATTTACACTAGCCATAGTTTATTCCTTTCTAAATAATGTGTAAGAGTTTTATTCCTGAAAAGCAGGGTTTTTACCTCTTACAGTTTGAGTTGATTTACTAGTATTAGAAATTGGCATACGAGAGTTGTTGCTTTTCATTAACTGACTGTTAACTGCATTCATCAAGTCTCCTGCCTTTTTCTCGTAAAATTTTTGTCGAGCTAAATATCGTTGCTCTGGTAATTTTGCCAAAGCTAAGTCTCCACGACAGACTGTTCCGTTATATCGACCACCCTCTCTCACGAAAGAGGTTGAAGCCATTTCAGGCACTTCGGTAGGAAGAATAAATTTCCATCCAGTTTGCGTTTTTTTACCTACGTTAGCTATGTCATCGTTTCCACGTATAGCCACTCGAATCCAACGTAGTACCATTCCTTGTTCTTTATATCTATTAAGAACAGCTTCAGGTATTTCTAATGCATTAGGTTCTGTAAATGTATATTCTTCTTCTCTAGTTTCCATATCCCTAGTTTCTTCAGTACGTGATTTTAATCGTGTTGTTGTTGTATTTGTTTTAGTCATGTTTTAATCCCCACGTTATATTACATTTGTATACTCACCGTCAGCCTGTGTGGCTTTCAGTTTTTCTTGAGCATACTTTTCAATTGGTATATTCCATTTTTCAGCAAGCTTAACATCTTGTTGTGTAAGCTTAATCTTCCTCTTAGAATTGGGAGAAGTACGTGAGCTTTTCCCAACCACTTGAGCAGGTTGTGACGTGTTACCTGCATCACGTTCTTTTGTAACTTTTCCATTTGTTTTAAATTTATGTGGAAAGTTTTCTTGCATTCTTTTATTAATTTCTTCGTAAAATTCATCATCTGTTGTACTATATCCTTCAGCTTTTAATTCTGCATCTACAGCTAATGCTGCTGCTGTCATAACTCTATCAGGACCAAACCATGTATTTTGTGCTGCCCAATCTTGTGCTTTAGGGTCAGGTTGTGCTATTGGTCTTTGTACTGGTTGAATTGGTTGAACTCTAGGAGCAAGTGATATATCTTGTTTTGTGCTTCCTAAAGTTTTTAAATCAACCTGTGCTTCATTCAACATTTCTTGAGCTTTTAATATTTTATCTTTATCTTGTTGCTCATATGCATCTTTATAAGCTGTTCTAGCTAATTCTATTTTATCTTTTAATTGTTTTTCTGTAGCTTCTAAATTTAATTTACTAACTTCTGAAAAACTTTTTTCTTTATCTTCTAAATTCTTTTGTAACTGATCTGCTTTATGTATTAATTGTTGTATTTGCTCATCACGTTCTTTACGTTGTCTAATTAATTGTTTAATTCTTTTTTGAGCTCCATCTGTTTTAATACCTTCAAGTTCTTTTGGTTCTTCTTTTTTTAATTCAATATCTGAAGATTGTTCTACATTTTCAGGTTCTTTTATTTCTTCTTCTTTAACTTCTTCAGCTTTTACTTCTTCTTCTACTTCAACCTCAATTTTTTCTTCTTCTTGTTTTGGTTGTTCGACTTCTAAATTATTCCAATTATCTTTGTCCATTTTTCCTCCGTTGTTTACGAGACAAACGATTTTACGTTTATATTAATTATACTATACTTTATATCTATTATACAAATTTAAGATGAAAATTTTGTTAAATTAAATGTAGGATCAAGAAGTGTAGGATCCTGAACTCTCATCATAACTTGGTCATCAAATAAAACAAGTAATCTAACTCCTTTATAAAATAACTTTGTTCCAGTATGTTTACCATAACAAATGTAATCTCCTGGTTTACACCAAGCTCCATTAGGAAATTTATCTATATCTTTATATGCTAAATCTCCAATAGCTAATACTTTACCTACTGTTGTTAAGTAAGCTATATCATCTTTTGTTGAACCTGGTAGTAATATACCACCTTTTGTTTTTCCTTTAATTGAAACAGGTCTTACTAAAATATGAAATCCTGGTAACTCTGGTAATATACTAGGATCTTTTTGTTCGTCTTCATCAGTAACCCAATGATTATTTTTAAGAGATCCTCCTAATGTTGTTTGTTGCATTTATTCGTCATCCTCCTCATATGTTCTTTTTTTAATAATACGTTTTAAATTTTGTCTGCACCATTCAATTCCTTGAATAGAACCTACAAGTTGTTTATAGTGAGGAAAATCTTCAACTCCTCCTGTTGCTAAAGTATCTTTTAAATTATTTTTTTCTTTTTCAAATTCTTTTATTACTTCATCCCAAATATTCATTTTTGATTATTTGTTTTTGTGGTCTTAACTGGATTAGGATACTTCCAAGTATTTTCATCATACTCATTAAGTACAGAGCTGTGTTGACGTAAACCAACAGAACCATCTGTAATATCCTTTTCACTCCAGTCACCATAAGAAGTACCGTAGTTTCGTACGTTTTTTATCTTATCACTTAGTGCCATTTTTTTCTCCTTGGTTATTTATTATCTAACTTCACAGCTTCTGTCATTAATTTAGCAGAAGCTATTTCTCTTTTAGTTTTATCTTTTTCTTCATCTCTAACTAATTCATTTAATAATCGTAAAGCATTTTGTCCTTCACTAGCTTTTACTCTAGATTCTTCTATAGCTAATTTTGTTAACATTTCTAGTGATTTAATTTGTTCTTTACTAATTCTATCAGACTGAGCTTTTTCACCTCTCATAGTATTACTAACTTTTTTAGCAGCAGCATCTACTAATAGTTCATTTTCTTTTAAGTCTAATTCTTTTGTTTCTAAAGCCATCTTAGCATTTTGTACTGCAGCTTCTACTTTAAGCTTTTCTTTTTCTAATTCTACTTTAGATTGTTCTAAAGAAACCATTTGTTGTTCTGGAGACTGTACCATACCCATAGCTTTATTAGCATTTAATATTTGTTGTGCTGCATTAGCCATAACAATTTCTCCTACATTAGGAACTTGTTGTTGTTGCTCTGGAGTTAATTGTTCTAAGCCAACTTTAGTCATACCACTAATTTGTTCTTGATATAATAATATAGAATGTTCTTGTATGTTAGCTTGTAGTATAGGAACTATTCTAGCCATTATAGGATTAGCTCCGTTTCTTGGATCTTGTAAATAAGCTGTCTTTACTTTAATATGTGCATCATGATTTTGTCCAGGAAATGCTTTAACTGGAATACCTTTTGTAGCAGCTATAATATCAGAGATTGGATCTAATGGTTGAGACTCTGGTTTCTGAGGTAAAATATTTTCTAAATTTGGCATGTTAGCTGAATGTAATATTGTTCTATTTAATTCTTCTATATTAAACATACCTGGAGGTGATTGTTGTGCCATTTGTAATGCCATGTTTGCTAACATCATTCTATGAGCATTAGATGGAATATTAGGATCACTTACAGGTATTACATCTACTTTACCATCAAAGTCTTGTTTAAAAATAGAACGGTCTTCATTAGGAACTTCATATGGATATTCACTAGGTAAATATTCATAATCAATTCTAGCTAATATTTTAAATTCATCTCTTTGTGACTTATGTATTCGTTTATGTATAGCTGTAAAAAATTTAGATGAAGCTTCTAATAAAGCCATAGTAGTTCCTACAGGTCCATAAGAAGCAGCATCTGAGACAATTTGTTCTGTGCTATCAGCAAACTTTTGTCCTGCTTGAGATACAAAATTGAGCATCTGATATAGAGTTGAGGAGGGTTCTTTATATGGAAGAGGTATGATAGCTTTTGTGAGGTCTATACCAGTTGCTTCAATTTCTTTAAATTCACCAGGAGCTATTGGTTCATTATCTCCAACCATTCTAACTCCTTTAGCTTTAAACCCTCCAGGGAGGTTCGCAAACTGTCCTGCATCTACAAGAGATCTCATAGCTGCAGTAGCAGTCATTGTTAAGTTACCAAGAAAATGCATTAAACCTAAACCATAAAATCCAAAACCAGGTACAAATCTATAATGTACAAAGTGATTTCTTTTTTCTTTTGTTTTACTATCAGGAGAATAGTTTCTTCTAATACTTAAAACAGAACCTGATTCTTGTTCTACAGTTACAATGTAAGGTAAAGGTTCATCTTCATCTTCTATTGTTAAAAATGTATGTTGTTCTAATAATACATATTGTGGATCATTATCATAAGAAGGATTTAATCCTAAAATTGTATCCATCTTTTCAGCTAGTCCAGTTAAGTTAGGACTAGAAGGTGTAGGTAAACTTGCATCAATATAAACACCTGCAGCAACATCTCTTTGTAAATCTACAGGATTTTTATATATAACATGTGTATATCTTTCTGCATTTCTTAAATTACTTGCAAAGTATGATACATAAAATTGATCAATTGGAATAAATTCTGATACAGGTCTTTTTAATGTTTCATCATAATATATTTTTTTAAAAGCAGAACCTATTAATGGTAGATGAAAAAGCATTCTTTCAAATTCATCAAAGTATTCTGGCATCTGTTCTGTAAGTTGATAGTTCATAAATCCCTGAACTCTATTAGCTTGCTTCTCTTTATCAGGAGTTACCTTTCCAAGTATTTGAGATTTTACAGGACCTGCAGGAGGAAACATTTCTTGTATTGCTTTAGATTGAAACTTAACTGCTGATTCAATTAATAAAGGATGAACTGCTGTACATGCACCTTCAAAAGGTTCAGTAGCTTCTTGTATTTTTAAACCAAGTAAATCAAATCCTCTTTCAAACATTGATTCCCAATCAGCTCTTGATTCTTTATCAGCTTGAAATTTATCTCTAACTTCTGCTGATATATCAGCTAAAACCTCATCATCTAAATCCTCTACCATATTTCCATAGAACTCTGCTATTTCTGGTTCAGCTTGCATTTCAACTTCTACACTTTCAAAGTCTACAGTTACACCACCATCAGGTTCTATTTCAAAACTAACTTCGCTTTCTTTATTTTGAGGAAGTTCTATTATATTAGTAATTTCTTTTTCAGATTCAAAAGGATTTTTTTCTATTGCCATTATATTGTCCTTTGTGTATTATAATTATTATTATAGTTTCTTATTACAGTTCCACCTTTTCTTCTAGGTATTTTAAGTTCAGCATCTCCCATTTTAGTAGGGCTTAGTAAATACATTAAAGGAGATCTTTTAATTCCTTTTGTAATTAAATTTTTAATACTACCTGGAGGTACAGGTGTTTCTTGCTCTGCTTGTACAGGTATTTCTTTTTTATCTTGTACTTCAACTTCAATAGCTTCAGGTTCTGAAAGTCTTTTTGTTGGAGTTGGTTGTTGTTCATCTGGTCTTAATTTTTCATATAACTTTTTACCTACATATTTTTGTCCTTGGTCTAAGGCAAAGTCAAGAACATCTTTTCCAATATCTAATGCATCTTTTGTTTCTTTTTGTTGAAAACTATTATGATATGTATGATCGTAGTTCTCTCCTCTTTGATATAAATTTTGTCCTTCAAATTCATACATGTCATTTACAATATTATCATATTCATTAAATAAAGGATCTTTTAAATCTTCAGACGTTAATCCTAATGTTCTTTTTAAATATTTATTTCTTTCTATTTCTTCAATATCTCCATCTTCGTAGTCTTCGTAATATCCAGGATTAACACTAGGAAGAACATCTTGTAAATCCACACTATTTAAATTAAATTTCTTTTTTATTTTATTTCCAATATCTTGTAATGTTTCAGATTTTTTATAATATTCTACAATAGCACTTGTATCATTTTCATATTCTTGTAAAAATTTATTTTTAATATTTGAAAAATTTTCTAATGTATCTTTATAAGATAAGAATCCTCCATCTTTTATTTCTCCGTATGCTTTATCTTGTACAGTTGTTTTTCTTACAGCATTTAGTGGTAAATTATATTCTGTAACAGTATCAAACAATTTTGATTGGTTTGATTTTTTTTCTAAAACTGTATTAATTTCTTCCATAGTTGGAGGTTCAACAAAATCATTTGATATAGGCATCTTATTTTGTGTGATTGCTTTAAAAACATTCTTTTTATATTCTTCAGGATTTTTATATCTTTCTAAAACACTAGTACCTTTAAAAATATCTGAAGGTAATCGAGATGTTAAATCTGATAGTCTTCCTCCATCTGTAGTAAAACTTTTAAGTAGAGTAAATATTTTATTTTCTCTGCTTGTTAAGTTGTTTTGTGCTAAACCTTGTAAAATATTTTTGGTTAAATCTAATTTTTGATTTATATCTAAACCCATCTTTACAGCTTCTCCAATTGAAGCCAATCCTGAACCTGGTAAAGCTGTAGCACCTGCAACTTTAGCAGCTCCTTTTAGAAACTGTCTTCGAGTTATATCTGATAATTTCTTTTCTGACATATAAAAATAATTCAAATAGCAATGTATATACGATTATACTTACAAAGTATAGCATTAGATTCTCCAATAGGCAAGCTTTTTTTGTCGTCTTGGTTCTTCCCATTCAGGATCTTCAGGATGAGATAAGTGCCAAGACTCCTTCATATAGTGTATTGCCATAACCATAGCATCTACTTGATCATCGTGAGCAGCATTTGGAAAACGCAATAATTCTTCTACAAATTCATCTGACCATTTTTTACCTGAAGGTAACCATACTCTACCTGCTTCAAGCATGGGAGATGCTGAGTACACTCTAGCTACTTTATCTCTATCAGGAGTATATTCTAAAACAGGTAAACCACTTCTACGTAAATCTTGAATCAATGATTGTCCAGAAGCTTTCTTTTCTATAATACAAACATCAGGTCTGTGTTGATAGTAAAGTGTTTGTGATATACGTCTGAGCTCTGGATATTCAAACCTTCCTCTTATATTACCAAGTAGTATTAAATTAGATTGATAGCTTTCATAACCATGTTCGTCTTGTTCATAGTTAGAAAAGATACCCCATGTTTGAATAACACTATAGTCGGCAGTTGTTCTTGTAGAGAAAGCAGTATCATATGTTTGTATAATAAAATCACAAGGTGGTGGTTCAGAATATTCCCACCATTGGAGCCAATTCTTTTTTATTAACCCTCCTTCTTCAGGAGTTGGATCCTGCATATATAATGCATTCCAATATCTCGATCCGTTGGATGCCTTAATTTCTTCTTCGTCTATTTTTAATAATTTATTTGGTTTCCATTCAGGAAAATAAGAAGAACCTACAGGTAAATCTAAAAGTTCTGCTGAGTCTTCGTCAAGCCAAGCAGGAATACGAATTACTTCCCAAGGAATAACTGCATACTCAGACATATCTTCTTGTTGTTTAAGTAACCATCCACACAAATCATCATAATGGTACCTAGTATTAATAATTAATATAGAACCATTTGGCATTATACGTGTTCGTAGTCCTGCAGGGTACCATTCTTTTACATACTTACGTCCTGCTTCAGAATAAGAGTCCTCTTCGGACATGACATCGTCTAGAATAGCTATATGAGCACCACGACCTGCTATTTGACTTCTAACACCTGCAGCATAATACGTGCCACCTAGGTTGGTCTTCCATTTACCTGCAGCTCTAACGTCTGATCTTAGGGTTACTCCTGGAAATATCTTAGAATATGTTTCAGTTGATACTATATCTCTTACAGATCTACCAAAATCACTAGATAGTTGGTCACTATGAGATACAGTTAGTATTTCATGTTCTGGATTTCTACCCATATACCAGGCAGGGAATAGTTTTGAGCATATTACAGACTTGGAAGAACGTGGTGGTAAAAAAACCATCAGACGTTTTATCTCTCCAGACTCTAATTGTTTTAATTTATTAGATATGACTTCTATATGTCTACCCATTTTCCAGTCAGATACTAGAGTAGGTGCCATTTTTCTAACGAAAGAAAGAAAATCATTGTTACAAATCTTTTTAGAAAGAGAAAACAAACGATTTCTCAGTCCTAAATGGGCTTCAGTCTCGGCATTAAAATTTTCTTCCATACTATCTAGATTATATAGAACTATTTATAGTTATACAAGTATTATTTTAGTTATTAATAACTAAATAACTAATCTAAGATAGTCTTAACTATTATATAGTCTTAGATATCTTAGAATATTTTTATTTATATCTATACTATATATTACTCCCCACTAAAAGTCAAGATCTTTTTTTAAAAAGGAGTTAGTTATATAGAGAATACCAGGTAAAAGTTTTATCTAGACTGGCAAATGATGAAAGTGCCGAGTTATTTCGTAACTATGTCACACTTATATCTTATATATATAACAAGGCTGTACAGATTTTTACCGTACCCCCTGCATACGTACAAGACGTACGAGGTCTCACACGCAAACAGATACCTTACGAGACCTTGTACGTCTTATACGTACGAGGAATGAAGACTCAGCAGTTCTCAGTCGTCTCATACGTGTCTGTAATGCAACATACGAAGGCAAA
>Ga0055584_100004754_pt1 | contig 13282 bp, 2 predicted proteins | sample OSDHelmetaG_FD_58716 | JGI IMG/M metagenome (GOLD analysis project Ga0055584, IMG submission 58716) | Pelagic marine sediment microbial communities from the LTER site Helgoland, North Sea, for post-phytoplankton bloom and carbon turnover... | ecosystem: Environmental > Aquatic > Marine >... | reverse complement strand
ATCGTGCACCGGCGGGCGGACGCAACGAACGCATCGGCGGGCGATCGCGGCTCCGGTGTCGTCGTGGTGACCACCTGCCCTGACGACCTGCCCCCGGCGACCCGAGACCGACGAGGTGCACCACCCCGGCGAAACGGACCTCGCCGGCGCTTCATCGCCTGTGGGCGCCCGGGGCGCCTCGCCGTCGCTCGGGACGATGACCGTACCGCCGACCCGGTGGTCGCGTTCGCCGAGACTTCCCTGTCCACGTGAACTCGCAAGCCGATCTCCCGGAGGTCGACGACGCGCACCCCGGTCACGGCGGTGACGGCGCCGTCGCCGTGAGACTGCGGCCCGGGTTCGAGCCGACACCGATGCAGCGGAGCCTCATCGGTTCGCAGCGCCGTCACCCGACCCACCCGCTCCAGAACATGGTGCGCCTGACCCACCTCGACGGCGCCGTCGACGCCGATCGCCTCGCCGACGCGTTCGCGCATGTCGTCGCCTCGAGCGATGCCCTCCGGTCACGGGTCGTGGAGGTCGACGGCTCGGCCCGGATCGAGATCACCGCCGACACACCGGCAACGGAGATCATCGATCTGCCGCGGCCGGAGGTGTCCGCATGGGCGGCCCGCCGGGCCGCGCAGCCGATCGACCTCGCGGCCGGCTGCTCCGACAGCGTGATCGTCCGCCACGACGACGGCACGGCGTCGTGGTACCTCGCACTGCACCACGCCATGACGGACGCGACCTCGTCGACGGCGGTCTTCGACGCGACCGCGGCCGCCTACGCGGGGGAGACGATCGCTCCCAGCGACTACTACACGTGGTGGCGGTCACAGACGGCGGACCGGCGCACGCAGGCCGCCGAAGCACACTGGAGCCGACGATCCGAGGCCCCACGAACCGGCCAGCTCTACGGGCCCGTCCTCCGACCGACCCCCGTCAGCCACCGCCGTCAGGTCGAGCTGTCGGCGGATCTGCGTGAGCAGATCCGCGAACGCCTCGACGGCGATCTCCGTGCGATCTCCGACGACCTGGCCTGGACGATCCTGCTGGTCACCGTTGCCGCCGCGTACCTCCACCGTCTCACCGGGTCCACCGAGTTCGCGATCGGACTCCCCGTTCACAACCGGACCACGGCGACGACACGCCGGCTCATCGGGCCGCTGATGGAGGTGTTCCCCGTCGACGTCTCCGTCGAGGCCGACGACACGTTCCGGCGACTGCATCGACGCGTCGGGCGAGCCGTGCTCGCGACGTTGCGTCATGCCCGTCCCGGTACTGCACCATCGACCTCCGACTGTGAAGCCATCGTCAACGTCATCGTGAGCGCCGGCCCCGGGTCGTTCGGTGAGATCCCGGCGACCGCCGAGTCGGTGCACCCCGGAGCGTCGGACCCGAACCATCTCTTCCGGCTCCAAGCCACCACGTACGCCGGCGAACTCGACCTGCTCGTCGACCTGAACGACGCCGCCACCGATGAGGCGCAGCGGGGCCGAGCGCCGGGCCACATCACCCGGCTGCTCCGATCGTTCGTGCGCGACCCCGACCGCAGGATCGTCGACGACACGCTATGCCTGCCCGACGAGTTGGCGTCCGTGCGGCGATGGGGTCGGGGTCCCGACCCCGGTCCGACGCCGCCGTCGATCGTGATGCAACTGGCCGCCTCCCTCGCCGACGGCGGTCATGTCGCGGTGCACGACGGTGACCTCGCGTTGACGGGTCGCGAGCTCTGGGGGCGGGTCGGTGCGCTGGCGGTGTGGCTCCGTGAGCAGGGCGTGACGGGCGCGGCCGGGTCGAACCGGGTCGGGATCGAGATCGAACGCGGCCTCGACGCCGTGGTCGCGATCTTCGCCACGCTCGTCGCCGGCGGCTCCTACGTGCCACTCGACCCGGCCCAGCCGGCGGACCGTCGACGACGGCTGGCGGAACGCTCGGCGTGTGTGGTCGTGCTCGATCGTGTGCCGACGCTCGAGCCGCTGCCACCCGACTCGCCCATCGACGTCGCCGAGGTCGCCGGTGACGACGAGGCGTATCTGCTCTTCACCTCCGGATCGACCGGTGAGCCGAAGGGTGTGCCGATCTCGCACGCGGGCCTCGCCCGGTACGTGCAGTTCGCGCTCGACGCATACGTGGAGCCCGACGTGCCGCCTGTCGCGCCGTTGTTCAGCGCGCTCACGTTCGACCTCACGGTGACGACTCTCTTCGTCCCGCTGGTCGCCCGCGGACGGCTCGTGATCGTCGGGGCGGAGGGCTCGGAAGGTCTCGCTCAGATCGCGCAACGGACCGACCTGACCTGGTGCAAGGCGACGCCGTCCCACCTGGAGGTGCTGCTCCGGCTGAACCCGAAGTCACCACTGCGGACGCTCATCGTCGGTGGCGAGGCGTTCCACGCGCGGCTCGCTCGGCGTCTCTCGCGTACGTTCCCCGACCTGCGGATCTTCAACGAGTACGGCCCGACCGAGGCAGTGGTCGGCTGCATGATCCACGAAGCGGACCTCGACGAGATCGGCGATGCGGCGGACGTGCCCATCGGTCGGCCGGCACCCGGCGTGTCCCTGCGCATCGTCGACCGGGCACTGGCCGACGTACCGGTCGGCGCACTCGGCGAGTTGCTGATCAGCCACGCCGGCGTGACGAGCGGCTACCTCGACGACGAGACGACGGACGACCCGTTCGTCCACGTCGACGGCATCCGGTGGTATCGATCCGGTGATCTGGTCCGGCTCGCCGACGACTCCACGCTCGTGTACCACGGCCGCATCGACGAGCAGATCAAGACCGGTGGCGTCCGGCTCGAACCGGTCGAGGTCGAGGCCGCCCTGGCCGCACATCCGGCGATCGAGCGTGCCGCCGTCCGGCTCTGGTCACCGCGACCCACGGTGCCCTCCCGGCACTGCGTCCGCTGTGGGCTGCCGTCGAACGTGCCGGGCGTGGAGTTCGACGCCGCCGGTGTCTGCGCGACCTGTCACTCCTACGATCGCATCAAGGAACAGGCCGCGGTCTACTTCCGGACACCGGACGATCTGCGAGCGATCCGCGACGCGGCCCGCCGGAACCGGACCGGGCGGTACGACTGTCTGCATCTGCTGAGCGGCGGCAAGGATTCGACCTTCGCGCTCTACCAACTCGTCGAGCTGGGCTTCGAGGTCCGCACGATGACGCTCGACAACGGCTTCATCTCGGACGGCGCGAAGGACAACGTTCGACGGTCGGTCGCGGAGCTCGGGGTCGACCACGAGTTCGTGACGAGCGAGGTGATGAACGAGATCTTCCGGGATTCGCTCGAGCGTCACTCGAACGTGTGCCACGGCTGCTACAAGACGCTCTACACGTTGGCGACGACCCGGGCCGACGAGCTCGGGATCCCGGTGATCGTGACCGGCCTGTCGCGCGGTCAGTTGTTCGAGACCCGCCTCGTGCCGCAACAGTTCGGTTCAGATCGGTTCGACCCGGATGCCATCGACCGTGCCGTGATCGAGGCGCGCCGTTCGTACCACCGGATCGACGACGGTCCGAATCGGCTGCTCGACACGTCCGTCTTCGACGCCGATGACGTCTTCGACCGGATCTCCTACGTGGACTTCTACCGGTACGTCGACGTCGAGTTGGCGGAGATGCTGTCGTTCCTCGACCGGAGTGCGCCCTGGGTGCGACCGGCCGACACCGGCCGGTCCACGAACTGTCTCGTCAACGCCGCCGGCATCCACACGCACGTGACCGAGCAGGGCTACCACAACTACGCGATCCCCTATGCCTGGGACGTCCGCCTCGGCCACAAGACGCGCCAGGAGGCGATGGACGAACTCGACGACGACCTCGACTTGCAGGCCGTGGACGAGATGCTCGCGGACGTCGGCTATGCACCAGCGCCCCGTACCGTCCTCACCGCCTGGTTCGAGCTTGCCGTCGACGCCGTCGAACCACGGCCTGCGGAGCTCCGGTCGTTCCTGGCCGACCGCCTGCCCGCGTTCGCAGTTCCTTCGGGGTTCGTCGTCGTCGACGAGATCCCGATGACGTCGAACGGCAAGCTCGACACCGATCGGTTGCCGGCCCCGACACGGGTGCACCGGTCGGGTCCGACGCTCGAGGTCGTGTCGGAGACCGAACTCGAGTCGGCGATCGTGGCCGCCTACGAGCGGGCGCTGCAGATCGAGCCGGTCGGCGTGACCGACGACTTCTTCGACCTGGGGGGTGACTCGCTCGCTGCCCTGACCCTCGTGGTCGCGATCAGCGAGCAGATCGGTGCCACCATCCGGGAGGAACTCGTGTTCGCGAACACGACGCCGCGCCGACTCGCACACGCCATCGACGCACTCGACGACGGTGACGCACCCGAGACAGCGGCGGAGGAGATCCCGCGACGGCCCAGCGGATCGACGCCTCCGGTGAGCGCCCTCGAGCAGGCGATGCTGTTCGAGTACTTCGACGACCCGGACGACCCGCGATTCAACGTGGGTCACCTGTTCCGGGTCCACGGGGAGTTCGACGTCCAGCGTTTCGTCGACGCGGTCCGGATGGTCGTCGACCGTCAGCCGACGCTGCACTGGACGTACGGAGCGCCGCGTCGTCGTCTGTCCGCGGATGACGCCTTCGACGTCTTCGTCCGATCGACGCCCGTGGCCCCGGAGGACCTGTCGGCGGCCGTGCGGCGGTACCACGTGCAACCGATCGATCTGGAGGCCGGTCCCATCGGCAGGTGCGTGATCCAGCCGCTCACCGACGGGACGAGCGCGGTGTTGCTCGTCGTCCACCACGTGGCGATCGACGCCGCGGGCTTCGACATCCTGTGGAACCAGATCCATCGGGCCTATTCGGGCACCGCCGACGATGCCCCGTCCCGCGACTATGCCGATCATGCGGTCTGGCAGCAGGACCGGGTCGCCGCCGCCGATCTCCCGGCCTGGTTGTACGACGCCGACGTCGACGAGGTCCGATTCGACCGGACCATTGGTGCCGGTGATTCGACCGTCGGCGATGTCGGCGCGGGGGAGTGGGGCGGCGGGTACCTCCAGCGCACGGCCTCGTTCAGCACGGCCGAGCTGCGGGCCGGGCCGGGTGCCACGCCGTTCGCCACGGCGCTCGCGGGGCTCGGTGTGGCACTGCGCCCCCACTGTGCCGGCGACCGCGTCGGCATCGGACTCACCGTCTCCACACGCGAGCACCCTGCCGTCGAGACGGTCATCGGACTGTTCCTCAACACCGTTCCGGTGGTGCTCCCGGTCACCCCTGGGTCGACGTACACCGAGGTCGCCGACGCCGCCGGTGCTGCGGTCGCGGCGGCGCTCGCGGCGCGGACCATCCCGCTCGCGACCATCGCGGCCGCCCGACGCCGGACCGGGCTGCAGCCGCCCGCGATCAACGTGCTGCTCGCCTTCGAGGACTGGGCGCCCTGCCGGTTGGGCTCGGCGCCGGTCGACCACGAGGTCCTCCCGACCGGCTCCCCGGTCGCCGATGCGACCTTCTTCGTCCAACTGCACGGCGACCGCGTCGAACTCAGCATCGAGTACCGGGCATCGGTGCTCGACGGCGCCGGGGCCGCGCAACTGCTCGTCGACTTCGAGCGGGCCATCCGGGCAGCCATCGACCGGCCCAGGTCCGAGGTGGCCGCGCTCGACACCGGACCGACCTCGTCGGTCGTCACGGGACCGGACACCGCCCCGGTCGGCGGGACACTCCACGACCTGATCGGGGAGCAGGTCGATCGGGACCCGGCCCACCCTGCGGTGCGTTGCGGCGACGAGACCCTGACCTACGGCGACCTGGACGGCCGATCGAACCGCGTCGCCCACGAGTTGAGGTCGCGCGGGGTCGGCCCGGGCTCCGTCGTCGGTGTGATCGGCCACCGGCACGCCGACACCGTCATCGCGATCCTGGCCGTGCTGAAGGCCGGTGCCGCCTACGTCGCCATCGATCCCGACTATCCGAACGAGCGCATCACCCAGATGGTGGATGACGCCGGACTCGCTGTCGTCCTCTCGGGCCGACGACCGGCCGACGCGGACGACTGGGCGGAGGACCTGCCGCCGCTCGTCGTGCTCGGCACGCCCGACCTCGACCGGTGGCCCACGACCCCGCCCGACGTACCGGTCGGGTCCGATGACCTGGCCTACCTCGTGTACACGAGTGGCTCCACCGGTCGACCGAAGGCCGTCATGGTCCGGCACCGGAACATCGTCGCCTCGACCTCTGCCCGATCGGCGGTGTATCCCGGCGACGTCGAGCGGTTCCTCCTGCTGTCGTCGTTCTCGTTCGACAGTTCGATGGTCGGACTGTTCTGGACGCTGACGACCGGTGGCACCGTCGTCCTTCCGGCGGCGGGACGCCACGACGACATCCTCGAGATCGCGGCGCTCGTCGAACAGCGGCGGATCACCCACCTGTTGGCGCTGCCGTCCCTGTACCGGCTGGTGCTCGCCGAGGCGGACGATCGACAGCTCCGGTCGCTCCGCGCCGTCATCGTGGCCGGTGAAGCCTGTTCGTACGATGTCGTCGAGCGACATCGTGCGACCTGTCCGGACGCCCTGCTCGCCAATGAATACGGTCCGTCGGAGGGCACGGTCTGGAGTCACGTGTACCTGGTGGAGCCTTCGCTGGACCGAGATCCCGTCCCGATCGGGTCGCCGATCCCCGGGGTCGCCCACGTCGTGCTCGACGAGACGGGCCGACCCGCCGTCGACGGTGCCGCGGGCGAGCTGTGCATCGGTGGCCTCGGCATCGCCGCGGGGTATCACGGCCGCCCCGATCTGACGGCCGAGCGGTTCGTCGATCTGGGCGTCGACGTCGTCGGTGCCCATCCAGGGCCGTGGTATCGCACCGGTGATCGTGTCCGCGCCGACGATCACGGTCGACTCGTCTTCCTCGGTCGGGTCGACGACCAGATCAAGGTGCGCGGCGTGCGGGTGGAGCCCGCCGAGGTCGAGTCTGCGCTCCGGTCGTGCCGCGGCGTCGGCGACGTCGCCGTCGGGCTCGCCGTCATCGGCGGTCGCGAACAACTGGTGGCGTGGTACGTCCCGACCGACGACCGGGCGACGGCCGCGCTCCGCGCCGAGCTCGCGGGCATGCTGCCGGATCAGCTGGTGCCGTCCCGCTTCGTCGCGGTCGATGCGCTCCCGCTCGGGGCGAACGGCAAGCTCGATCGACAGGCGCTCCCCGCTCCCGACGGGATCGGGCCGGGTGACCCGGCGACACCTGCTGTGGCCGATTCCTCGGGTGACGGGCGCGTCGACGTCCTGGCGGGCATCTGGGCAGAGGTGCTCGGGCTCGACCACGTCGGACCCGACGACAATTTCTTCGACCTGGGCGGCGACTCGATCATCAGCCTCCAGATCGTGGCCCGGGCCCGGCGGCGAGGTGTCGATCTCCGTCCACGCCAGGTGTTCGAACACCAGACCGTCCGTGAGCTCGCCGATGCAGCTGGGTTCGGGGTCTCGGCCGATCGACCTGCGGCGTCGGGTGGCGTCGGGCTGACGCCGATCCAACGGTGGTTCTTCGAGCAGGAGCACGAGCGGCCCGACCACTGGAACCAGACACTCGACCTGGGTCTCGGTCCCGACACCGATCTCGACGTGTTGTTCGCGGCACTCGACGACGTGCGGATGCGCCATGAACAGCTGCGGTGCCGGTTCGACGTCCGTCAGCGGCCGCCGCTGCAGGAGATCCTGGATACTCCCGCTCCGGTCGTCCGGCGTGACATCGACCTCGACGACGAGGACCCTGTGCACGAAGGTGAGGCCGTCGCCGACATCGAAGCATCCCTCGACCTCGCCGGAGGCAGACTGGTCGGTGTGTTGGTGTGTCGACGCTCGGCGCGGCCCGAACGCGTGGTGGTGACGATTCACCATCTGGTCGTCGACGGCGTGTCGTGGTCGACGATCATCGAGGACTGGGCGGCTGCGTACGCCTCCCGGTCGGCCGGCCGGGCACCGACGCTGCCGGACCGCTCGGCGTCATTCCAGCAGTGGGCGCGCGCGCTCGAATCGGCCGCCGCCGACGACCGGTACGCGGCGACCCGGTCCTACTGGCGAACCGACATGGGCACTGTCGACGACGAGGTCGTGCTGCGCCGGTCGGACGCGAACACCGAGGGCGCGGCACGCTCCGAGCGACGCTCGATCGACCGGGACCGCACCGAACGCCTCCTCGGGTTGGCCGGAGGCGGGGACATGGCACCCTCCGTCGAGGACATCCTCCTGACGGCATTGGCACTGACCATCCCGACGCGGTCGAGTCACGGCAGACTCGCCGTCGTCCTCGAGGGCCACGGCCGCGAAGAGCTCGACGGTCCTCCGATCGACGTCAGCCGCACGGTCGGCTGGTTCACGAGTCTGTACCCGGTGGTACTCGGCGTGGGGCGGGACAGCGATCCCGCCGAGGCAATCCGTACCGTGGCCGAGCAACTGAGGGCGATCCCTGATCGTGGCCTCGGCTACGGGGTGGATCGTCATCTCGGTGACGATGACGGCACGCTCGATCAGGAACTGCCGGTGGTCGCCTTCAACTACCTCGGCCAACTCGATCGTGTGATGCGAGCCGTCGCACCGTTCACGACCGTCGGCGAACTGCGAGGCTCGAACGCGCCGGTGAACCGGCGTGGTCACCTGCTCGGCGTGTTGGCCGTCGTCCGAGACGGGGAGCTGTCCATCATGCTCGAGTACCTGCCGGAGCACGTCGACGCGGGTGCGGCCGCCGGTCTCGCCGATGACCTCGCGAACACCGTCCGTCGCCTGGTCGACGCGGTCGCGGAAGCGACCCCGTCGGGACCCGCATTCGACCTGCTCGATCAGAGTGACGCCGACGCCGCCCAGCTCGGGGCGTTGCTCGATCAGTTCGACTGATCGTCGACGAAGACGTAGTACGGCGCCGAGGCCAGGACCCCCACCAGCAGGGGAGAGGTCGAACTGCCGCTCTGGTTCGTGATGGTCTCCAGCCGGAGGCCCGTGGCCGCAGCGACCTCGCGCACGATCCGCCGCGGGATCGCCTGGTGGAGTTCCAGCCCGTTGACGTCGACCATGGTGCGACGCGCGAAGCGACCGCTGAACACGTAGCGGGCGCGGACCCCGAGGAACGCCGGTGACGTCATCCCGCTCGGTGAGAGGGCGAGGCCTGCGGGGTTGAACGCGTTGAACACGAGCGCACCGCCCGGTCGCAGTGTGCGGGCGGTCTCGGTGAAGGCCCGGGCGCGTGCCGCAGGGTCCACGAGGTAGTCGGACCCGTGCAGGCCGATCATGACGACGTCGAACGAGTCGGCCGCGAACGGGAGGGCGACCATGTCGGCGACCGTGAGGTGGATCCCGTGCCGATCCTCGCCCGTGGCGAATTCGGTCATGGCCGCCGTGTTCACCTCGATCGAGTGGACGACGGCGCCGGCCTCCCGGAGCATGATCGCCGACCGCCCGGTTGCCGCGGTGCCGATGTCGAGCACCTGCATGCCGGCTCGGACGTGTCGATCGACGAGCTGCTGTTCGACGGGCACGACGGGTCGGTGCCGGTAGACGTGCCGGCGCGGATCGGGAAGGTCGCTCATGTCGTGCCGCTCGGCGGGTCCACCAGCGCCCGCTCCAGCGTCGGGAGGAGGCGCTCGGCCAGGGTGGCAGCCTGCGGATCGAGGACGAGGTCCTGGTGGCCACCCGGGACGAGTTCGCACTCGAGATCGGACGTCCATGCGGCCCAGCCACGATCAGGACCGGCATGTGCGAGCACGTCGAGCACCTCCGACGCTGCGAACAGTCGTACCGGACCCTCGTAGCGGCGAGGTGTCCACCCGTCGATGACGGACCGGGTGTTGTTCACCAGCATCGGATCGCGAAGCTCGTGCGGGACCGGCTGGTCCGGATCTCGATGGGCGTCGACGATCGCCTCGGCGTTGGCGTACATGTCACGGTCACGGCGCACCTGCCGGCGTTCCAGCAGGTACGCCGGGCCCTGTCGGAGCAGTGCGCGGGTGTGCTCACGGACCGTTCGTCGTCGGCCTCGGACCGTGGGATGGAAGGTGTCGAGCAACACCAGCGCGTGCACGGCGCGGCCGCGTTCGCGAAGGCGGGCGGCCATCTCGAACGCGATGATGCCGCCGCCCGAGAAGCCGGCCAGGAAGAGCGGCCCGTCCGGCCGGTCGGACTCGAGCTCCGAGATGTATGCCTCGCACATCTCGTCCATGGAGGTGTGCAGGGGTGTCACTCCGTCCACACCGCTGGCCTGGATGCCGGTCACGCCCCACTCGGGTGCCAGCGCACGTGCGAGGTCTCGGAAGTTGAGCACGTTGCCGCCGGCTCCGTGAACGCAGTACAGCATGCGCTCGGGGTCCGCGCCGACCGTGATCGGGACGAGATGTCGAGCGGATCCATCGGACTCGTCGGATCCGTCCGGTGGGCTCGCGGCCCGATGCACCTCATCGACGAGGGTCCGGGGTGTCGCCGCGCCGTACAGCACCGACAACTCGAGGTTGACGTCGAATGCGCGCTTGACTCTCGCCAGGAGCCGCATCGCGGCGATCGAATGGCCACCGGCATCGAAGAAGTCGTCGTCGGGCCCGATTCGCTCGTGCTCGATCACGTCGCGCCAGATCTCGATCATCGTGGTCAGGTCGGCGCCGGCGGGCCCGTCGGGGACGGAGCCGTCGGCGCCGGATGGGTCGTCGAGGGGGTACCCGGCCACCGCCGTACGGTCGATCTTGCCGGACGGCAGGAGCGGGATCTCGTCGAGTTGCACCAGCTCGGCCGGAACCAGCGCCGCCGGCACGAAATCGGCCAGCCGGCGGCGGGCCTCGCCGAGGTCGACGTCGCGTGCGCAGACCAGCCCGGCCCGGAGCCGTGGGGGAGCGCCGGCGTCCGAGACGTCGACGACCACCGAGTCGGTCACGTCGGGAAGACGGCGGATCGCGGCTTCGACGTCGCCCGGCTCGACCCGGACACCGCGGATCTTGACCTGCCGGTCGGCGCGTCCGAGGTATTCCAGCTGCCCGTCGGGGGACCATCGGCCGATGTCGCCGGTGCGGTACCACCGGGCGTGATCGCCGTCGCCGAACGGGTTGGGTCCGATCCGCTCTGCACTGAGGACACCGCGCCCCCAGTATCCGGCCATGAGCCCGACGCCGCTGAGTCGGATCTCGCCGGGGACCCCGATAGGCGCGACCCGCTCGGCCCGATCGATGACGTAGACCCGCTGATTGTCGATCGGTCGGCCGATCGGCACCGGTCCAGATGCGGTCGATCCCGGCCCGGCGGGGATGTCGACCTCGTACGCCGTGGCGTCCGCCATGACCTCCGACATGCCGTAGACGTTGAGCAGGTCGGCATGCGGGACCCGGGAGCGGAATTCGCCGACCAGCGCCGGTTCCAACGGTTCGCCGCTGAGCGTCCACCGTCGGAGCTCCGGGAGTCGTTCGCCGACGTCGGGACATGCCTCCAGCAGCACCCGGAGCAGTGAGGGCACCATCACGATGCGCTGGATCCGGTGGAGGGAAAGCACGTCGACGAAGCTCGTCGGGCGCCGCACCACGTCGTCCGGGATGATCACGACCGTGTGCCCGGCCACGAGCGGCGCCCACAGCTCGGCGACGTGGTCGACGAAATCGAAGGTGGTTTTCTGCGCGGTGACCTCGTCGGTGCCGTACGGCGCCACCCGGGCCTCCCAGTCGCAGCGGTTGAGCACGGCGCGGTGGGTGCCGGGGACCCCTTTCGGACGCCCGGTCGAGCCCGAGGTGAACACCACGAACATCGTGTCGTCCGCCGACACGCCGGATCCGTCCGCTGCCGCACGCGCCGGTTCCTCGTCCGCAGCGGAGTTCCCTGCGTCGCAGAGGACCGCAGACACGTCGACGGTCGTCACCCCGAGGTCGTTCGGGTTCACCGGCGACGAGACGATGAGCGTCGGCCGGGCGTCGTCGACGACGGAACGCAGGCGAGCGATCGGCGTCGCGGGGTCGACCGGCACGTACGCCGCCCCGACCCGCATGACGGCGAGCATGGCGACGACGGCGTCGATCGAGCGGGCGACGGCGACCAGGACTGCATCGCCGCGCACGACGCCGCAGTCCGAGACGCGGTCGGCGAACCTGCGTGCGGCCCGGTCCAGCTCGCCGTAGGACATCGACCGGTCGCCGTCGATCAGCGCGACCGATTCGGGAGCACGACGGGCCCGCGCCGCGACTTCATCGTGCACGGTCGCGTCGCGGACCGGCCGATCGGTCCGGTTGACCCCGTCGATCAGGCGGTGACGTTCCTCATCGGTGGAGACCCGGACAGAGACCAGTGACCGCTCGGGATCGGCGACCGTCGCGTCGAGCACACGACGAAACCCTTCGAGCAGCGCCTCGACCGAACCGGTGGCGAATTGCGAGCGGTCGTAGAGCGCGAGGGCGTCCAGACGATCGCCGACTCCGACCATGACGGTGAGCGGAAAACGCGCTTGTTCGAAGACGTCGTGGTGTTCGACGGCGAACGGCCGTCCGGAGTCGTCCGGCCGTGGGAAGTTCTCGAACACGAGCGCCGTCTCGAACAGCGGGACACCGGCGGGGACCGACGACCGGCGCGCGATCTCGGCGAGCGAGCTGTACTGGTAGTGGGTCAGATCGAGCTGTTGCTGCTGGAGTTCCCGCCACAGGTCGCGGACGGTCCGGTCGCCGTCGATGCCGACTCGCATCGGCAACGTCGACAGGAACATCCCGACGATGGATTCGACGTCCACGACGTCGGCCGGTCGGCCCGACCCGGTCACACCGAACAGGACGTCGTCGTCCCCGCTGAGGCAGCTCAGCGTGAGTGCCCACGCCGCCTGTACGAGTGTGTTGACCGTGACCCGCTCGGCCCGAGCAGCGGCCGCGACCGCTCGTGTCGTCGTCTCGTCCAGCTCGACCGTCGCCCGTGCACGGTCGAAGTCTCCACTCACCCCCGGGAGGCGACCGGCGACGACGGTCGGTCGTTCGAAGCCGTCGAGCAGCTGCCGCCAGTGCGCTTCGGCCGCATCGTGGTCCTGTGCGCCGACCCATGCGACGTGATCGCGGAACGGCGGTGCCGCCGGCACGTCCCGCCCGGCACAGCGGTCGAAGACCTCGTCGAGGACGCGTGCCGTCGACCAGCCGTCGAGCATGATGTGGTGGAAGCTCCAGATGACGTGCACGCGGTCGGTGGCGAGCCGAACGACCGTGACCCGGCTGACCGGTGGACGACGGAGGTCGAAGCCGAGGGATCGGTCCTGTCGGGCGAGGTCCTCGAGCGCCCGCCGAGCATCCTCCGCCGACGTCATGTCGAGCTCGGTCCAGGGCAGTTCGACGTGTTCACGGACGACCTGGACGGGGTCGTCG
>Ga0055584_100004753_pt1 | contig 13283 bp, 13 predicted proteins | sample OSDHelmetaG_FD_58716 | JGI IMG/M metagenome (GOLD analysis project Ga0055584, IMG submission 58716) | Pelagic marine sediment microbial communities from the LTER site Helgoland, North Sea, for post-phytoplankton bloom and carbon turnover... | ecosystem: Environmental > Aquatic > Marine >... | reverse complement strand
TTTTTTTCAATGTATTTTGTGAGCTTTCCGTGAACACTCCGTGATTATTTGGTGATGAACCGTATGAGTTGGCAAACTTACAATGGTGTCTCTGCAGGTTTTTTATTTCTTAACTTAATGGTTGTGCAGTCTTAAGTGAGAAAACATTCTATGCGTGTAAGTCTTGGTATAAAAGCTATTGGGCCTCTTATGTCGCGTGTATTACAGGTTGTAATTTTTCATGTACGACAGGTGATTTTGAGTGCGTGATACTGAATGTGCCATATGAATTCTCCTTCTTAATTAGAGCTTTTTATGAAAAAAACATTATCGATTTTATCGACAGCATCTGTCGGGATTTTGATGCTACCTCTTACTGCTGTTGCAGAAGGAACATCACCTTGGTTACCTGCTCCTGGACAGTTAGCATTAGGTATTGGTCATACTCAACAAACCGCTGATACAACCTATATTGGTGAGCAAAAGCTATCTGTAAGTGCAATTACTGGTGGTTTAGCTGATGAGTATGTCGTAGACACAACGTCCATACAGTTAAGTTATGGCATATCTGATTCCTTATCATTAGATGCTGCTTTGTCTTACGCGGAGGTGGATGCGGGTGCTACAGATAGTGATACTGGTCTTGCCGATTCTGTTATAGGTATACAGTGGCGTGTTGCTGATGAGTACCTTAATCCTAATTTACCAAGCGTGGCCTTACGTGCTGCAGCAATTATCAGTGGTGATTATAAGTCAGATCGTTTTGCTGCAATAGGTAAAGCGGCTAATGGTGTTGAATTGGCTGTTATTGCTGGAAAGCAGTTATCACCTATATTTTCTGTATGGGGTGAGGTCGGTTATCAAAATCGTGATAGTTCGGTTCCTGATGCTACATATTTTAATGTGAATGCAGGTGTTAGCTTTACCTCTACGCTTAGCGGTTCTGTTGGTTTTTCTCGTAAAAAATACAGTGGTGATCTCGATATTGATGATCCAGAATTTACCGGGGAGTTTGCTGAAACAAGGGAGGAGCGCTATATCATTAAAGTAGGCCTCAATTATGCTTTTGCTGAAAATCAAGGGCTATCTTTTAACTTAGGAAAAGCGACTGCCGGTAGAAATGGCGTGAAAGATGATCGGATTGTATCTGTAGCCTATAGTTATGGGTTTAACTAGTTGATTGCTTTTTGTTCGTGAAATTTCTTTCATTGTGGTTTTCGCCTTCTTTGTCGGCGTTATTTTTTCTTCTGTTGTCATGTGCTTTAAATACATCGCAAATGTGGTTACTTGATATATCATTTTGTAATAGCAGTTATCAATAATATATTTTGTTACGTTTGTGTGATTCTTTGGTGATGAAATAGGTGAGCTGGCACACCTACAATGAGGCCACTGTAAATTATTTAACCAAATTAAATATTATTGGAGTTTTAAATGAAGAAACGTTCTATCAGTACAAGTTTTGGTATTAAAGCCGTTGGCATGATTTTGTTGTGTGCGTTTTTGCAGTCCCCTAGTGTTTTTGCATCAGGCTCAGAGGGTTTTGGTGGGGCATCAACAGGTGCTGCAAAGATGTATAACACGGGCAAACGAATCTATGTTCGTCAAGTTAAGTGTAAAGATTGTGTTTTAGCAGGTAAAAAATTAAACAAAGAAAGTGCTGCAGATTTATTGGCAGGTCGAGGTGATGACGCTGCAAAAATTACAGCTATGTTAACTACCGAAGAGCAGGCAGCCTTAGCTGTATACCTAAAACGTCGCTACAAATTGTAATCATTTATACATAACGTTTGATCTTGAGTGTGAAAAATTGATATCTATTTTTCGGGTTTTCACATTCATTCTGCTTCCTTTCGTATTTAATTCATTTTTAAGTTAGAGCTTTCTATGAAAAAACCACTATCTATTTTGTCAGTAGTATCTGTAGGCTTTTTGGCCTTGCCATTAACCGCAGTCGCTGAAGGAACATCACCCTGGCTTCCTGCTCCTGGTCAACTTGCATTAGGTATTGCTTATACTTACCAAACCGCTGATTCAGCTTATATTATGGGCGATGCAGATGTACCCGTAGATGAGATTACAATGGACGGGACGGATGAGTATGTTGTTGATACAACATCAATACAGGTAAGTTATGGCATATCCGATTCTCTATCGCTAGATGCTGCTGTGAGCTATACCGAAGTTGATGCCGGTAGTGATCCGGGCGCTAGTGAGAAAGGTCTAGGTGATAGTGTTATTGGTTTACAATGGCGTGTTGTTGATGAATATATATATCCTGAATCGCCAACGATTTCCCTACGCGCCGCAGCTCTCATTGCTGGTGATTATCCAACTAATACCATATCTTCATTAGGTAAAGGTGCGGACGGTTTTGAATTATCTGCTATTGTAGGAAAACAAATTACGCCTAAATTCTCTGTATGGGGTGAAATTGGTCATCAAAATCGTGATAATTCTGTTCCTGATTCCCTTTTTTATAATCTAAATGCAGCTGTTAGTTTTACACCGACGCTTAGTGGTTCAATAGGCTTTTCACGTAAAACATATTCTGGTGATCTTGATATTGCTGGTGTGGGCTTTGCACCAGAACGTTTTCCAGAAATTAATGAAGAGCGTTCCTTGGTTAAGGTTGGTCTTAATTATGCATTTGCATCTAACCAAGGTGTGTCGCTTAATCTAGCCACATTGACTGATGGTAAAAATACAGTTAATGATGATCTTATCGTATCTGTTGCCTATAGTTATGGATTTAACTAATCGGTTATTTATAGCATGAGAAAAATCTCGCTTGTCAGTCTATTTTTTCTTGCAATATTGCAAGCGAGTATTTTGTTGGGCGCTAGCAATACGTTAGCCCTAACTCAATTAATAGCGGTAGGTGCTAGTGCCGTTGTTGGTTTTTTTACATTATACTGGGTAGTACGTAATAAATATTACGAAAGTGTTTCTATCGCAAGTGTTTTAGCTTTAGCTTTTTTTACACGTTTAATTGCTATTCAAGCAACGCCACTATTGGAAGATGATTATTTTCGTTACCTATGGGATGGTTTTCAAACAGTCACTTCATTCAACCCTTATCTGTTTGCACCCGAATATTATTTCGATCATCCCGATGTGGATGGCGCTTGGCTAGATATTCTTTTTAATATTAATTACCCTGAAATACCAACTATTTATGGTCCTGTTTTACAGGGGTTGTTTGCTATAGCTTATTTTATATCACCTGGTAAAGTAGGTGCTATACAAGCATTGTTGTTAATTGTTGATGTTTCTATTTTATTGTTATTAATTCAGCAAAAAGTACCTGTTCGTGCACTGTTAATATATGCCGTGCATCCATTAGTGTTAAAAGAAGCCATGGCAAGCTCCCATCCCGATATATTAATTGGTGGTTTTGTTTTGGTGGCTTTGATTTTATGGAATAATAAACAAGCTGTTTGGGTTGGTACATGCATGGCGATTGCGGTAGCAACTAAAATTTCAGCATTGCTTGTGTTGCCTTTCTTATTTATGCCGCCGCCGAATAAAAATTATTATTGGACGATAAAAGCATCTGTTGCATTCTTCATGGTGTTAATGTTGTGTTATTTGCCCTTTTTGGTGCAAGGGGATAATGATCTAAAAGCTCTTGAAGTATTTGCGAAAGACTGGAAGTTTAATCCATTGCTTTACCGTTTCGTTGATGTGTTTTTTGCAGAAAAATCAAAAATTATAACAGCGGTAATGTTTTTAATATCCTATGCGGGATTGTTTTTTTACTGGCGTATATATGCCAAGTATCAATTACCACCTGTAGATGTTGCTTTTGTTTTATTGCTTGTCTTTTCATCTGTTGTTAATCCATGGTACGGCTTATGGATTATTGCGCCAGCAATATATCTAAAGCGTTATGTTCTAGCTGTTGGTATTAGCGTGCTGATGTTAGCTTATGGTAATAGCGCTGTTTTATCTGATGCCGGTCTCGTTATCTTAAGTGAGACAGATTATTTGTTTGTTGTGCTTTGGCCGCTTACCTGCATACAAGTTGTTGTCCTTATTGGTGCACTAATTACTGATTATAAAAAAACAGTTATAGCTAACCCTTCAGTTAATCCTAAAGATGATGTTAGCGTATTTAAAGTGAGAGAGATAAATGTATAAAGGCTTGCGTGTTGTTGTTGTTATTCCTGCATTAAATGAAGAGCTAGCTATTGGCCATGTTATTAATGATCTATGGTGCTTACGTTCACCTGAGCAGGTATGTATTATCGATCATATTGCTGTTTGCGATAATGGTTCTACCGACAAAACCGCAGCAATTGCTGACTTTTGCGGGGCTCATGTTGTGTCTCAGCCTATTGCTGGATATGGGCTTGCATGCCTTACGGCTATTGATTCACTTCCTGAGAGTGATATTGTTTTATTTGTTGATGGTGATCGTTCATGTGATATTTCCCAAGCGATATTATTATTGGAGGGTATCTTCAGTGGGGATGATGTAGCGATTGGCTCTCGTACTTTGGGTTCCATGGAGCCGGGTTCATTAACCATACCGCAACAATTTGGAAATTGGTTTGCTGCTTTTCTAATCAAAATTTTGTGGAATTATAAAGTAACAGATCTTGGCCCTTTTCGTGCAGTAAGAACACGGGCACTTCGTCAGATCCAGATGAACGATCAGTCCTTTGGTTGGACTGTTGAGATGCAAGTTAAATCTATCATTTTAGGTTTGCAGATGAATGAATACCCTGTTGACTCTGTTGTGCGTTTAGGTCAATCCAAAATAAGTGGAACGGTGAAAGGTAGTATTAATGCAGGTATCGGTATTTTATCAATGATTGCGAAATTAAAACTGAAATTTAAAAAAACTTCTAAATTAATTGCAACAAATACGAATTAAAGTGATCTATATCTTTCTGTATTTATGTTTGTTTTTGATATAAGTATATAACCTTTTTTCAATCAGTTCTATACTTAGCTTATACCTTAAATTCTATATATAAATTTTACCATGGAGCAAGCATTATGCATGCGATATTACCTCTAATTGAGGTATCTGATTTCCCTGAAATCAAGAGAACGTCACTCACAACATTACAAGTTAATCTTGGGTATAAGTGTAATCAAACATGTGTTCATTGTCATGTTAATGCTGGGCCTAATCGTATAGAAATGATGACGCCTGAAAACATTGCTCTCATTCCTGAGGTGCTAAAAGCACGTAATATTACAACCTTAGATTTAACTGGTGGCGCACCTGAATTACATGAAAGCTTTCGTGATCTAGTACGTGTAGCGCATAACTTAGGTGTAAAAGTGATCGATCGTTGCAATCTCACCATTCTATTTGAGCCTGAGCAAGAAAATTTGGCGGAATTTTTGGCGGAGCATAAAGTTGAAGTGATTGCATCTTTACCATGTTACTCCTTAGAAAATGTTGACAAACAACGCGGCAAAGGAACATTTGATAAAAGCATAGCAGCATTAAAAAAACTTAATAGCTTAGGCTACGGCAAAGAGGGTAGCGGTTTAACTTTACACTTAGTATTTAATCCTCAAGGCCCTACATTGCCACCAGAGCAGCAACAGCTCGAAGCCGACTTTAAGCGTGAGTTGAAACACCATTTTGATATTGAGTTTAATAACTTATTTGCTATTACGAATATGCCAATACAGCGTTTTGGTTCTACGCTTGTTTCTAAGGGAACCTTTAAACCTTATATGCAGTTATTAAAAGATAATTTTTCACAGTCGAACCTCGATAACGTGATGTGTCGCAGCCTGGTGAGTGTTGATTGGAATGGTGTAATTTCCGATTGTGATTTTAACCAGCAATTGGGTTTACCTATACCTAGCAGTGTGTTTTCAACAAAAGAGCCACATTTACGTGACCTTATTCATACTGATCCAGAAGGGCACGATATTCGCATTGCCGATCATTGTTTTGGTTGTACGGCAGGTAGCGGTTCAAGTTGTGGCGGTTCATTATCAGATGAGCCTGTTATGAATGTTTCAAGTATATAAAATACCGGATATTAACTAATGAAAAAACTTATTATTGTTCTATGTTTAATCGGTGTTGCAAGTCTCTTTTTCATTTTTGACTTACAGCATTACTTTACGTTAGATGGGCTAAAATCCAGTATTGATCAACTAACGGTTTTACGTGAAGAATCACCATTAAAAATTGGTGGATTGTTTTTTGCTGCTTATGTCTTAGTTACAGCGGTTTCTTTACCTGGTGCAGCGATTATGACACTAGCTGCAGGTGCTTTATTCGGTGTGTTTTGGGGTACAGTTATTGTGTCTTTTGCATCAACTATTGGTGCAACACTTTCTTTCTTGCTCTCTCGTTATGTATTACGTGAAACAATCGAAAAACGTTATGGTGACCGTTTGGAGTCATTTAATGAAGGTGTTAAGCGCGAAGGTGCCTTTTACTTATTTACATTACGACTAATGCCTATTTTCCCTTTCTTCCTTATTAACGTTGTTATGGGTTTAACCAAAATGAGCGTAGGAGCTTTCTACTTAGCGAGTCAGTTAGGTATGTTGGCAGGTACGTTTGTATTTGTAAACGCAGGCACGCAGCTTGGCCAAATTGACAGCTTGTCAGGTATTTTATCGCCTAGTTTGTGGTTGTCATTTATCTTGTTAGGTATATTCCCCTTAATTGCTAAACGTATTATTGGTATGTGGAAAGCACGTCGTGTGTATGCAAAATGGACGCGCCCTAAAAGTTATGATCGAAACCTTATTGTTATTGGTGCCGGTGCTGCTGGTTTGGTAACGGCTTATATCGCCTCAGCAGTAAAAGCAAAAGTAACACTTGTTGAAGCGCATAAGATGGGTGGTGATTGCTTAAATTATGGCTGTGTTCCGAGTAAAGCCATTATTAAAAGTGCCCGAGTAGCTCATCAAATTCGTAATGCTGATCATTATGGGTTAGAAGCAGCAGAGCCAAAATTTTCGTTTAAAGCCGTTATGGCTCGTGTACATAAGATTATTGCAAGCATTGAGCCTCATGACAGTGTTGAGCGTTATACAAAATTAGGCGTTGATGTTAAGCAAGGTTATGCACGTTTAATTGACCCTTGGACTGTTGAAATTACGGCTGCTGATAATAGTAAAGAGCGACTAACGGCACGTAGTATTGTTATTGCTGCTGGTGCTGCTCCTTTCGTTCCGCCATTACCTGGCTTAGAAGATGTTGATTATTTAACCAGTGATACATTGTGGGAAAATTTTGCCAAGCTTGAAGAAATCCCTAAGCGTATTGTTATCTTAGGTGGTGGTCCTATTGGTACAGAGTTAACACATGCACTTGCACGATTAGGCAGTAATGTATCGCAAATTGAACGTGCTGATCGAATACTTGCACGTGAAGATAAAGAAGTATCTGACTTAGCCCATAAAGCGTTAACCAAAGATGGTGTTAATGTGCTTACTGAGCATGAAGCTGTACGCTGTGAGCTTGTTGATGGTGTCAAACGTATTGTTGTTACTCACAAAGGTGAGAGTAAGACCATTGAATTTGATGCGTTGATTTGTGCAGTAGGCCGAGCACCACGTCTAACTGGTTTCGGTTTAGAAGAAATGGGAATTCCTGTTGATAGAACCGTTATTACCAATGAATACTTGGAAACCATTTTCCCTCATATTTATGCGGCTGGTGATGTATCTGGTCCTTACCAATTTACACATGTAGCGGCTCATCAAGCATGGTATGCAGCGGTAAATGCTTTATTTGGTACCTTTAAGAAATTCAAAGTGGATTACCGTGTTATTCCATGGACAACATTTATTGACCCTGAAATTGCGCGTGTCGGTTTGAATGAGCAAGATGCTATTGAGAAAAATATTCCTCACGAAGTGACACGTTATGGTATTGACGATTTGGATCGCGCTATTGCTGATGGTTCAGATTATGGTTTCGTTAAAATTCTAACTGAGCCAGGTAAAGATCGTATCTTAGGTGTAACGATTGTTGGTGAGCATGCTGGTGACTTGTTAACCGAGTTTGTCTTCGCTATGAAGTGGGGAATGGGATTGAATAAAATTCTAGGAACCATTCATACATATCCTACATTAGCGGAATCGAATAAGTATGCTGCTGGTGAGTGGAAGCGTGCACATGCACCAGAAAAATTATTAACATTTGTTGAAAAATATCACACATGGCGTAGAGGTTAGTATGAAGTTGTTAGGTGTTGTTTGTATTGTATTATCAAGCAGTTTAAGTTCTTTTGTTGTTGCTGAAACACCAGTAAAGCCAATGGTCGACGCAACAGCGGCTGATATTAAAGAAATGGTCAAAACGTCAGTATTTGATCATTCAAGTTGGGATCAGCTGTTAACCAGTAATATTGTTACTGCTGGTGCCTCAACTCAAGTTAATTATGCTGGAATGGACAAGCAATCTGCGTTGTTAAAGCAATATTTAGATAGTCTGTCTAATGTTAAAAAAGCAGACTTTGATAACTGGGCTAAGCCTGATCAATTAGCCTTTTTATTGAATGCTTATAATGCTTGGACAGTTAAACTGATTTTGAGTGATTATAAAAATATAGAATCTATTAAAGATCTCGGTAGTGTTTTTCAATCACCCTGGAAAAAATCATTTATTCCTTTGTTTGGTGATGAAGTATCTTTGGATCATATAGAACACACACTGATTCGTGGTTCTGACCGCTATAATGACCCACGTATACATTTTGCGGCGAACTGTGCAAGTATTGGTTGTCCTGCTTTGCGCAATGAAGCATATGATGGTTCAAAAATTGATAAACAACTTGAAGAGCAAGCAGAGTTATTTTTGAGTGATTCAACGCGTAACTTTGTAAAAGGTGATCGCGTCAATCTTTCTTCTATTTTTAAGTGGTATAGAGGTGATTTTGAAGCGGGTTGGCGTGATGCGTATGAATTGAGTGAGTTTTTGTTACTTTATGCAGATGCATTATCATTAACTCCTGCACAAGTTGAAGCACTTGAAGCAGATGACATGAGTATTAAATTTTTAGATTATGACTGGAATTTAAACATCATTAAGCCTTAAGATATTCTATTATTAAGTTTTTATGATGTTTGTTTCTTATGAGTTTGTCGATAATTGTTCCAATGTTTAATGAGGAGGAGAATCTTCCTTCTTTTTTATCTCATCTTGCTACATTTAAGAAACACGTCCACGAAATCATTTTCGTGGACGGTGGTAGCGATGATAATTCAGTAGAATTGGTCACTCGTGCTGGGTTTGTTGTTCTAAGATCTGAGCGAGGCCGTGCAACACAAATGAACTGTGGCGCACAAGCAGCTCAAGGTAGTGTGTATGTTTTTTTACATGCTGATACATACTTGCCTGAAAATGCTATGACATGTATTACCCATGCCTTGAAGAAAAAGCATTGGGGGCGCTTTAATGTATGTATATCCGGTAGCTCACGCTTGTTGCGTGTTGTTGCTTTTATGATGAATTTAAGATCATGGTATACAGGTATCGCAACAGGTGACCAAGCGATTTTTGTTCGACGTGATATATTTTTTTTACACGATGGTTTTCCTTTGCAGCCGTTAATGGAGGATATTGCTCTCTCTGTTAAGCTAAGGACGAATTTTCGTCCCGCCTGTTTAAAAGCATGTGTTCAAACATCTGGGAGACGCTGGGAATCCCAAGGCGTTTGGCCAACAATTATATTGATGTGGAAATTGCGATGGAAGTATTGGCGTGGTGTTCCTGTGACGGAAATTGCGCGTCATTACCAAGAGTTAAGATGTAGAAAACAACAGAAATTAAAATAGTATGGCATAGACTGGATGGGTGAGTGTAATAGTATATGAAAAAAGTACGATTAATTATTTTTGCTAAAGCACCTTTGGCGGGTATATCAAAAACACGATTAATTCCAACCTTAGGTGAAAAGGGTGCTGCAAAGTTAGCAAAACAATTATTATTATATACTGTAAATAATGCGCTATTATCATCTGTTGACAGTGTGGAATTATGTGTGTTTCCAAATCCAGAGTCAGAAGATTGGCAACAAGATGATGTATTTGAACAGATTAATACAGCGAGTAAAAAAGCACGAAAACATCTCGTGTGGTCGGCACAAAGTGATGGTGATCTAGGGGCACGCTTACTGCATGCAGCTAAAAAAAGTACCGAAAATGATGAATATGTGCTGTTAATTGGTACAGATTGTCCATCACTGACACCTAAAGTTTTACAACAGGCAAAAGATGAATTAATGGCATATAACGCTGTGATCAACCCTGCAACAGATGGTGGTTATGTATTGCTGGGTTTGCAATCTGTTGATGCGTGTTTATTTGAAAATATGCCCTGGAGTACATCATCGGTATGTACTGAAAGTTTAAAAAGAATGCAAGGTTTACAGTGGAACGTGAGCTTATTGTCAGTACTGCACGATATTGACGAGTCGGAGGATTTGCAATGGTTACCCGAGAGTTGGCCTGATAGAAATTCTTATTGTCCGAAACCACTTGTCGGCGAGTAAATTTATTATTAATTTACTGGTAACGTAATTAAATTATATTATTTAATCTTATAAATTTTCACGTAGTAAAATACGTATAAAGAGAGTATGTCATGCACGAAATTGTTCAAGATTATTACGGAAAACAACTACAACAAACCAGCGATTTAAAAACATCAGCATGTTGTGACATTAGTTTAGTTCCTGAATGGTTAAAACCGTTATTAACGAATATTCACCCCGACGTGTTAAGTCGTTATTATGGATGTGGTTTGGTTTGTCCACCGTTATTAGAAGGCTGTCGTGTTTTAGACTTAGGGTGTGGATCTGGACGTGATGTGTATGCCTTGGCTCAGCTTGTTGGCTCTACAGGTAGTGTTGTTGGTGTCGATATGACGGATGAACAACTTACAGTAGCTAAAGAACATCAAGCCTACCACACAGACACTTTTGGCTACGATAATGTGACTTTTATTCAAGGTTATATTGAAAAGTTGGATGAACTAAATCTAGAGCCTGGTAGTTTTGATGTTATCGTTTCAAATTGTGTTGTGAATCTTTCACCAGATAAATTAGCTGTGCTTGCTGGTGTTAACCGGTTATTAAAACCTGGCGGTGAGTTCTTTTTTTCTGATGTATATGCCGATCGTCGTGTACCAGAATCTGTAAAGAATGATCCCGTTCTTTATGGTGAGTGCTTGGGTGGAGCGCTTTATTGGAATGACTTTTTACGTCTTTCTAAGCAGGCTGGTTTTATTGATCCTAGATTAGTTACTGATCGCCCACTTGAAATTACAGATCCTGAACTCGCCCCTCGTGTGGGCAAATTGTCTTTCTTTTCTGCAACTTATCGTCTGTTTAAAATTGAAGAATTAGAAGATGCGTGTGAAGATCATGGTCAAGCTGTTATTTATAAGGGAACTATTCCTGAGTTAGCAGATGAATTTTCTTTAGATGGTCATCACGCTATAGAAACAGGTCGTGTATTTCCTGTATGTGGGAATACGTATCGTATGTTGAATGAATCACGATTTTCTGAGCATTTTGAATTTATTGGTGATTTTAGTCGTCATTATGGTTTGTTTGCGGGTTGTGGTACAGATATGCCATTTGCTAAATCAGGTTCAGTTGACGATGAAGCGGCGTGTTGTTAAACGTACGTATTGCTGTTTCAATTGCGTAGTTATGTTTCAACTACGCAATTATATTTTAACAAAACAAGCGAGATAACTAGCATGTTTTTGCGTTTTTTAGCCTGTCCTATGATTGGCTTTTTATTATTGTGTACATCATTGTGGGCACACAGCGAGACACAAAAATTAACAATCACAGGTTCCAGTACCGTTGCACCTCTTGCGTTAGAGATAGGTAAACGTTTTGAAGCGCAACATAAAGGTGTACAGGTTAATGTGCAAACTGGTGGTTCCTCACGAGGTGTTGCTGATACACGTTCAGGGATGGCTGATATTGGGATGGCATCCCGCGAATTAGCTAAATCTGAACAGGACTTATTTGAACATCGGATAGCTTTAGATGGTATTGCACTTATTGTAAATTCAAAAAATCCTGTCTCAGAACTAGCCGATGAAGATATACGGTCAATCTATACCGGAAAAATCACTAACTGGAAAGAACTCGGTGGTTTAGATAAACCAATTACTGTTGTTAACAAAGCAGAAGGCCGCTCAACATTGGAATTATTTTTAAAGTATATGCACTTAAAAAATAGTCAAATAAAAGCTAGTGTTGTTATTGGTGATAATCAACAAGGTATAAAAACAGTTGTTGGTAATCCATATGCTATTGGTTATGTTTCAATTGGTGCAGCAGAATTTGAAGAAAAGTATGGCGCTCCTATTAAACGTTTACCAATGAATGGTGTTATTGCTGATATTAGCCAAATACAAGCAGGTACTTTTCCACTATCTAGACCTTTAAATTTAGTAACGAAAACAATACCTACAGGCTTAATAAAACAGTTTATTGATTTTGCTCAATCGGATACAGTGCAAGATCTAATTGCAGAACAATACTTTGTCGCACCTAAAAAAAATAAACCGGTAGTTGTTACACTAAAATGAGCCATGCAGTAGATAACCCATGTCAATCGATAACAAAAGATACCATGGCTTATCTTATATTTGGTTTATTAGCCTTTAGTGCTGTTGTTTTACTTATACTCATTGTTGTTTTTTTGGTGCAACAAGCATGGCCTTTATTAGCAAGTGGTAAATTATTAAATTTTTTAAGTGCAGAAGGTTGGCACCCATTAGAAGGAAAATTAGGTATGTTGCCCATGTTATGGGCAACGCTAGCGTCTGCTATTGGGGCGTTATTTATTGCTTTACCATTAGGTATGGCTGTTGCTGTTTTTAGTTTATATATTGCACCTAAATTTTTAAAACCTGTCATTATACTTGTTGTTAATTTGTTAGCGGGGATCCCTTCGGTTGTTTTTGGTCTTTGGGGGTTAACGTGGCTCGTTCCTTTACTCAATGAATGGCATGCACCGGGTGCTAGTTTATTGGCTGCTATTCTTGTTCTTTCTGTAATGATTTTACCTACGATTACTATTACAACACGTACCGCTTTAGCGGCATTACCGGCGAGTTATCAACAAGCGGCAGCCTGTTTATGTTTAAGTCGTACAACAGTTATTATAGAAATATTAATACCTGCAGCCAGTCGCGGCATAGGTAGTGGCGTATTATTAGCATTAGCACGTGCTTTAGGGGAGACTATGGCGGTGTTAATGGTGGCGGGTAATGTGGTGCAAACCCCACACAGTTTATTTGACCCTGTGCGAGTGTTAACGGCAAATATTGCACTGGA
>Ga0055584_100004752_pt1 | contig 13284 bp, 12 predicted proteins | sample OSDHelmetaG_FD_58716 | JGI IMG/M metagenome (GOLD analysis project Ga0055584, IMG submission 58716) | Pelagic marine sediment microbial communities from the LTER site Helgoland, North Sea, for post-phytoplankton bloom and carbon turnover... | ecosystem: Environmental > Aquatic > Marine >... | reverse complement strand
AAGGGGGAAGTTGAATGCGCTAACTTAGGTAGTGCAAGTCCGATGCCAATTTTTATAATAAGCAAAATAAATATATAACACCTTGTATTTATTGATGAATATTTATTTTTTCAAATTTCAGCAAAGCCATTTCATGTAAGTAAATGTTCCATTTAAGAACATGATGCCCAACAACAGCGCATTGTGGTTATATCGTGCATGGAACAGACCATAGATTGAAGTAAGTAGAATAAGCGTTTTATACTGCTTGCTGGTTAAATTTTGGAGGCACCTCTGATGTTCAGACTTCGTACAGCTATTTTAGTTATTGCATTTATATTGAGCGCTTGTTCACAGCAGGAAGCGACGGCACCTGATCAGCCGTCCAATCAGGCTCAAATTCAGGTGCAAGATCCTACTGACCTTGTTCTTCGATCAGGTATTGATTTGGAATATATGGATACTTCTATTGCGCCAGGGGATGATTTTTATCGTTATATTAATGGTACGTGGTTAGTGAATACAGAAATCCCTGCTGACCAGTCTAACTATGGTGCGTTCAGTGTATTGGCCGATGCCGCGGAAGAAAATTTACTGACACTGATTGAAGCAGCCGCAGCTACAGATGCCCCGATAGGGTCTGATTCTCAAAAAGTTGGAGATTTTTATGAAAGTTTTATGAATGAAAACTTGATTGAGAATCTTGGTAGCAACCCTTTGGCTGCCAACCTGGCTGAAATTTCTGCTGTAACAGATAAAGCGGCAATGATGCAGGTCATGACGGCGATGAATTATATCGGCGTGCAAATGCCCTTTGGTTTTTATATTGATGTAGATGAAAGGCAGACTGATCAGTATGTTCCCAATGTCTTCCAATCTGGCTTAGGCTTACCCGATCGAGACTGGTACCTGTTAAGTGACAATGAAACATACTTGGACGCTCGACAAGCGTATTCAAATTATATCGACCTACTTATGTCTTTAGCAGGTTTCCCGAATGGTGCGGAGGTTGCTAACTCCGTATTGCAAATTGAAAATCGTATTGCTCTGGCTCATTGGGATAGAGTGCAAAATAGGCAGCGTGAGCTCACGTATAACAAACTTAGTATCGCCGACTTACAAAATCTGGCACCAGCGATTGATTGGGCTGCGACTATGCAAGGGCTTGGCATGTTTACAGATGAATTTATTATCAGCCAACCCAGTTATTTTGAAGAGCTCGGGAACATCTGGTCTGAAGTAGGGCTGACTCAATGGAAGAATTACACCAGTTTTAAATTAATAAATGCCTTCGCTGCTTTTTTAAGTCAAGATTTTGTTGATGCTGAGTTTGATTTTGAAGGTGGCGTGTTAAGTGGTCTGGAAGAAAATCGTCCGCGTTGGAAGCGCGGAGTTGACGCAGTTGATAGCGCTCTGGGCGAAATAGTAGGCAAGCTTTATGTTGAAGGTTATTTTCAGGAAGAAGCTAAAGTAAGAATGGACGAGCTAATTGAAAATTTACGCAATGGTTTTCGAGTCGGCATTGATGAGCTTGAGTGGATGACTGATGCAACCAAGGCAGAGGCACAGGATAAATTAGAAAAATTTACCACCAAAATTGGTTATCCGGACGAATGGAAAGACTATGCAGGTGTGGAAGTCCTGGGAAATGATTTGGTTGGCAATGTCATGCGATCCAGACGTTTCGAACATAACCGCGAAGTTGGTAAATTAGGCCAGCCTATTGATCGCGGCGAGTGGTACATGACGCCGCATACGGTTAATGCCTATTACAATCCCAACATGAATGAAATTGTCTTTCCAGCAGCTATTCTACAGCCGCCATTTTTTAATGTTGAAGCCGATGATGCCGTCAATTATGGTGCAATAGGCGCGGTTATCGGGCATGAATTTAGCCACGGCTTTGATGACCAGGGGCGCAAATCTGATGGTGATGGCATGCTCAGAGATTGGTGGACTGAAGAAGATGCAAGCGCTTTTTCAGAACGCGCAGATGCCTTAGTTGCACAATATGACCAGTTTGAAGTCTTGCCCGGTAAGTTTTTAAATGGCGCATTTACACTTGGAGAAAATATTGGTGATTTGAGCGGGCTGGCAGTTGCCTATAAAGCTTACCAGCTATCATTAAATGGTGAAGAAGCGCCAATCATTGACGGCTTTACTGGAAACCAAAGATTTTTTATGGGCTGGGGTCAGGTTTGGCGTAGACTTTATCGAGATGAAAATTTGGAAGTGCGTATCACCAGTGATCCGCATTCCCATAGTGAAGCGAGAGCAAATGGCGTACTGAGAAATATAGACATTTGGTATGATGCTTTTGATGTTAAAGAGAATGAGGCACTTTATCTGCCGCCTTCGCAGAGAGTAAAAATTTGGTAATGCGCTAATCGAAAAATCAATTATTTGAATTAATTATTAATAGAGGAAACACACTATGAGTGATCCAGTAAGAGCAGCAGATACTCCTTATGCCACTGATGTAGAAGAAGGCAAAACTTATTATTGGTGTTCCTGTGGTAAAAGCAGCAAGCAGCCTTTATGTGATGGTTCGCACCAGGGAACAGACTTCACTCCGGTAGCTTATCAAGCAGAAGCAAGCAAAAAAGTATTTTTTTGCGGTTGTAAAATTTCCAATAACAAGCCTATGTGTGATGGCAGTCACCAGTAATACTAAGAATAAAGAAAAAAGTACAAATGCTTAAAAAAATAGGTAATACAGAGATTCTTCCACAGCATAAAGCCAGCTGTCACTGTGGTTCAGTAGAATTGCTAATTAATTTACCTGACGGCATAGTCAACCCCATGCGCTGCAATTGTAGTTTTTGTAGTCGCAGAGGGGCCATCATGGCAGCAACTAAATTTGCAGATATAAAAATCCTGAAGGGTGAAGAGTTAATTGAAAAGTATCAATTCTACACCCACAAGGCAGAGCATTATTTTTGTAAAAAATGCGGAATTTATACACACCATAGACGTAGATCAAACCCAGATGAATATGGCTATAACGTAGCCAACCTTGAAGACGTAAACCTTTTCCTAATAGATGACATAATGATCTTCGATGGTCTCAATCATCCTAATGATCAATAGAGTTAATTAAAATCTAGAAAATATAAAAGATTGAAAGGAGATGAATGACATGAGTGACACCATTGATGCGAAAGGGCAGTGTCTATGTGGCGCTGTAGAAATTGAAGCGAAATCTCTGCAAAAAAACATAGGAGCTTGCCATTGTGGTATGTGTCGACATTGGGGTGGCGGTCCTTTTTTAGCGCTTCAGTGTGAAGGAGAAGTAGAAATAATCGGCACTAATCAGGTGTCGGTGTTTGATTCATCCGAATGGGCAGAGCGAGGATTTTGTAATCAATGCGGCACTCACCTGTTTTATCGCTTAAAGCAAAATCAACAATATTATTTGCCAGCAGGCTTGTTTGATTTAGATGAAGAGCTGCATTTTGACCATCAAGTATTTATTGATAAAAAACCAATCTATTATCATTTTGCTAATGAAACAAAAAACATGACTGAAGAAGAAGTCTTTGCAATGTTTTCTGGCGCGTGAGGATAGTCTAAGGGGCTAGGTTCTGCCGATAGCCATTTCAATACGCAAAAATAAAAAAATGAACTTTGTCTTGGTAAATGTTCTGATATTTTTGTCCAAGAATGGCCTGGTTCGAGCTCTGCAAACAACCACGGGCGCCCAATGTTTTTCCGAAGTCTAAATCCAAAATCAAAATTTTGAATATAGTTAGGGTCTGTTTGTGCGTTGATTCTTGTGAAAAAAAGTAAGGCCGTTTGGTCAGATACTTGGCGAGAATAACTCAGCTGACTACCCCAATTCGTACCGGCAATATCGTCTTCTACTCGTAAATCATTACTCCATCGTAATAAAGATGTTTGAGACAGGGCCCTATCAAGCTCATAACGTGAAAGGGAACCAAAACCGTCGCCATCAATAAAATATAATGTTTGCGCAAAACGATGCTGAATATTGTCTCCACTAGGTAATTCATAATGATAACGAATACTTGTCTTCGCTTTTAGAGAAGAGCGTAGGCCAATTCGAAAATCTAAACGATTTCTTACTCTATCAATAATATTAAATTGTAAATTTGCATTAATAGATTCTGTTTCTGGGTTATCTAAATTATTTTGCTCATAAAAATCTCCGCCTTCACCTTCATCTTCTGAAAATATAAGGCCTACTCTTTCATTGATTCTTGGTAAATGTATTTTTCCGCGCAGACGCAGATTCGTATCCGAACTATTATTTTCATGCCAAAACTGTTCAACGCTTATGCGCAAGGATGAATAAGCTGCTTCTAGATCACTACGTGGGACACCAAAGAATCGGTCTACTTTATCTGCAAAATTGTTGGCAGTATTGGAAGCAAGCACTTGTGTTTGATCAAGCCAGCCTAAGCCAAAAGAACCATCATCTGGGATAGTGTTTTCTTCAGCAGCTTGCGAATAGCCAGCAGCGCTTATGCTGATTAAAAATATGAAATATTATTAAAAGGCATAGTTTGTTTGCATATAAGGTCTATATAAATATAAAAGTGATTCTTTTTACAAAAATATAGACTATTTACTGATAATGAAAGTGATTTGGCTCAAACATAGCATTAATAACAATGGTCTCTAAATCTGAAATAACGACGTACTCTTAATTAATTTTATATGGCTCATTGATGTCGTTATGCCCAACTCTGGGTATATCTTCATATCAGAGTCGTCTTAGAATCAAATTTAATCAAGAGCGGTAATTGGGCTTAATATCTATTTTCTAAAAAGGTTTGAATGTTAGATTAAATAAAGTTGCAAAAAACAGAGGCCAACGAATTGGTGATATTAATTATTTAATAAATTGGCAGGGGAGTACTGATCTGTAAGAGGCCTTTCTTCAGTATTCCAGTCTACCTCTGTGCTCATAAATCTTGGGTAGTCTGTGACATCCATATCAAAAATTTCCAAGCGGCTTCTCCAATTAGCAGCGCGTCGATTCAATGTGTTAAGGTCTGGCAGGCTTTGCCTGGATGCAATGATGATTCTATTGCCAGTATTATTCATACGCAGATTAATAATTTCGCCGAAGACGTTCTGATAAGTTTGTGATTCAGCATCATAAAGCCGACTGGTAGAAAAGGTATTAGAAACCAGCATGCCATCTTCAGGCAGTAGTTGTTTGATTTCTTGCAGAAATTCTTCAGTCATTAAATGTTCAGGAATATATTCACCATTGAAGGCATCGATGATAACTAGATCAAAGGATTCGTTACGCAAAGCTGCACGTTTGACATAAACGCGGCCATCGCCGATGTCGACTTTTATTTTGTCAGTTTGTGCAAAGTCGAAAAAATCTTCCGCAACACTTAGCACGGCCTCATCTATTTCTGAAATTATTATTTCAGCCTCTGGAAACAGTGTGTGGTATACCTCTGGCAAGGTACCACCTCCAAGCCCAATGATAAGTATGCGCTGCGGGTCGTCTTGCACCAGCAAGCTTGATAGCGTCATCTTGGCGTAAGGAAAAACTAAGGCTTGTGGGTTTTCTAAAAAACGACAGGATTGGTTTTGGCCGGTACGTCTGGTGATAGTAAAACGTAGACAGCGCCTGCTTGAGTCTTCGGTGACGATGATATTGCGGTAAAGAGAACGTTCTTGATGAATTTCACGAATGCCGCGCTGAGCTTGGGCGTCTTGTAAAATAATCAAGTCTGCAAAAAGAAATAATACAACACATGAAAACCAATACCTCATTGTACTTTTCATTTTAAAATTCATTATGAAATATCCAAAGCCGCTTTGTTAGCATGAAAAGTTTTATTTGAGAAAATAGCCAACATTCCAGACAAGAATAAAATTAACCCCATAGTAATTAATATTTGGTTAACCTCAAACCATAGAACCAAATAAAATGATGTTGCCAGCGTGCCTAAAGCACTACCCATAGTTGATACAAAATAAAGTGTGCCAGCCACATGTCCACTATGATTGCTATCGATGACTAGCAAACGGACTGAATAAGGCGCGATCATGCCAAGCACAGCCGTAGGCAGAAAGAATAACAACATTGAAACGATTAGTGAGCCATAACGTGGGTCTTCGATCACTAGAAAAAGGGCTTCCATGATCTGATTGCCAAATAAAATTAGTGGGATCAACAAAAAAGCGGCTAGCATAAAAAATGAACCGTGGAGTTTTAAACTTGGATTACGCAAAGATAACTTACCACCAATTAGGTAGCCTAGAGATAAGGACAACATAAAGACGGTGATTATGCTGCCCCATACAAAGATGCTACTTCCGAAATAAGGCGCAAGAATACGCCCGCCAAGCAATTCTATTGACATGATGATAAAACCGCTGACAAAGGCCAGGCACAAAATCAGTAAATTGTTCATTGACGCAAGTGATTCAGCCAAAGTGATACCCTTTTAAATTTAAGCTTGCAAAGTATACCTAAAGCGAAGACGTCTGCGTACGGCAGTATTGGGCTAAGTCTCTAAAAGCACCAAAAAACCGTGAAATAGGGGCATGATAGGGCTATTATCTGGGCTATGGTAAATATACAAAGTCATTTAAACGCAAACAGGAGGAGATATGGATTTTCTAATAACTAATCTGCCAGTCGCTATTATTTTCCTGGTAGGCATTATTGTCATCCTGAAGTCAGGCATAAAATTTATACCACATAATACTGCCTATGTAGTGGAGCGTTTTGGCAAATTTCAGTCTACCAAGCCAGCCGGCCTAAACTTCATTATCCCTATGATTGATCGAGTGTCTGCGAAGAGGACACTTAAAGAGCAAGCTGTAGATGTGCCGAGCCAAAGCGGCATTACAAAAGACAATATCAGCTTATCGGTGGATGGCGTTCTGTATTTCCGCGTACTTGATCCTTATAAAGCCACCTATGGTGTAGATAATTATGTCTTTGCTGTTACCCAGTTAGCGCAAACGACCATGCGTTCTGAGTTGGGCAAAATGGAGCTGGATAAAACCTTCGAGGAAAGAGATCAGCTTAATGCCAATATAGTCCATGCAATTAATGATGCTGCGACCCCATGGGGCATTCAAGTGATGCGCTATGAGATTAAAGATATCGTGCCGCCAAATTCGATTATGGATGCCATGGAAGCTCAAATGAAAGCAGAAAGGGTGAAGCGGGCGCAGATTTTAGAATCGGAAGGTGACAGGCAATCCGCTATTAATGTAGCTGAAGGTCAAAAACAATCAGTGGTATTAGCGGCGGAGGCTGATAAGGCTGAACAGATTTTAAGAGCTGAAGGTGAGGCTCAGGCTATTCTGGCCGTTGCGGAAGCTCAGGCAGGCGCATTAAGAAAAGTGGGTGAAGCAGCCAATACTGAAGAAGGCCAAAAGGCCGTTCAGTTAGACTTAGCTACCAAGTCTATTGCTGCTAAAGCGGCCATTGCGAAAGAATCGTCTGTCGTGCTATTACCCGATAGTGGAACAGATGCTGCAACTATAGTCGCCCAGGCGATGAGCATTATTCAAACACTAAATAAGAAAAATTCTGGAGGAGAAAATAGCGATGGAGTGGCTTAATGCAAGCCTAAGTGGCATTTTATTGTTTCTTGGGATTGCCTTGTTGGCGGTTGAAATGCTGGTGTTTGGCTTTTCGTCTTTCATTCTATTCTTTATTGGCTTAGCGTGTTTAATAACGGGCTTGCTCATGATTTTGGGTTTGCTGGTCTCGTCATTAACGGTAGCCTTTGCTGCTGTCGCTATCTTGAGCGGATTACTGGCTGTAATGCTTTGGAAGCCTTTAAAAGATATGCAAAGCCATGTTGACAACACTCCAGCTAGTGGCGACCTGGTAGGGCACAGTTTTATTCTTAGTGGCGATGTCGCACCAGGTCAGACTATTAACTATCGTTATTCTGGTATTGAGTGGCGAGTAAAAAGTGATGAGCCCTTACCCGCAGGCACTGAAGTAGCAGTTACAGTGGCCAATGTCGGTGAATTTACGGTCGCTTCTAAAGATGCTTTGGATAAATTAGACAAATAAAGACAAATTAAAAATATACATTTATTGGGAAGAGAAGATTTAAAAGTCTATTTATTTTCTAAACTAGGCTCACATAACCTCTTAATAACAATAATACAACTGGAGATTTTAATGCGAAAGCTACATTCTTTTTTAATATTAATTCTATTTGGCACCATGCTTTCAGGCTGCTCACCTAGCGATGAAGCAGCACAGCAGCCTGCATTAAATAATGCGGCGAATCAGGAAGAAATCCCACCTGGTCAATTTTCGCGGCTGCTTGGTAGTGAATCATTTACAGCTATTCTATCTGGCACTGAAGTCGGGCAAATGGAAGTAGTTCACGATGATCTTACAAGCGTTGAATTCGAGTTTCGCAGTAATGGCAGGGGGCCAACCGTCACTGAAACTATAGAGTTCAGTGAAGACGGCTACCCTGAAACGTGGGAAGTGTCAGGCGCAACAACCTTTGGGAATGTCATTGAAGAAGATTTCCAAATAGAAGGAGATCGTGCATCCTGGACAGACACTACAGGAACAGATGGCGCAGACATAGGTGATACACGCCTGTATGTAGCGCAAGAATCCAGTCCTTATGCTTTATGGGTATATTCGAGATTACTACTTGCCGAAGAAGATAGAACGCTCTCTGTTTTACCAGCTGGTGAACTGCGACTGGAAGAAATTGAAAGTTTAGATGTCTCAGGTAATTCAGGCACGGAAACCATTACCACCTATGCGCTCTCTGGTATTGATCTGAACCCCACTTACTTTGCTTTGGATGAGTACGGCTCTTTTTTTGCAACGATGAGTGCGACCTTTGCTCTGGTCAAGCAAGGCTTTGAAACAGAAGAGCAGCGCTTGCGCGAGCTAACAGTTGAATATTCTGCTCAGCGCTTTGAATCAATTCAGGAAAAAGTAACTCAGGCCTTCGAAAGCCCGGTACGAATTAGCAATGTTCGAATTTTTGACCCAACAAGCCTAAGCCTTTCAGACTATTCATCTGTTGTTGTGGAAAATAATCTCATTACTGCAATAGAGGCTGCAGATGCTGAAGCCGCAGGAAATGAAATCATAATTGATGGGGCTGGCGGTACACTGGTTGCTGGCATGTATGAAATGCATGCTCATGCCTCACAAGATAACGCCTTATTGAATATTGCTGCAGGTATAACCAGCGTGCGCGATATGGGCAATAATAATGAAGTGTTAGCTGAGCTAATTGAAAAAATAGGATCAGGTCGCTTAGTAGGGCCGCGTGTAACGCGAAGTGGTTTTATTGAAGGAGCCAGTCCTTTTAATGCTAATGGCGGCATTCTTGTTTCGTCGGAAGAAGAAGCAGTAGAAGCCGTGCGTCAATATTCGAATGGCGACTTCATTCAAATTAAAATTTACAACAGCATTAACCCTGATTGGGTTCCTGCCATGATTGCCGAGGCTCGTGCCAACAATTTGCGGGTGGCGGGTCATGTGCCTGCTTTTACTAATGCCGACGCTATGATTGCTGCTGGCTACGATGAATTAACACATATTAATCAGATCATGCTTGGTTGGGTGCTGGAGCCAGATGAAGATACGCGTACCTTGTTACGGCTAACAGCTCTACAAAGATTGCCGGCATTGAATATCGATGATCCGGCGGTGCAAAATACAATTAATGCTATGGCAGAAAATGGTGTATCTGTTGACCCAACCTTAGAAATCCACGAAAGCTTATTGCTGTCACGCAATGGCACTACTAACCCAGGAATGGTCGATTATATTGACCATATGCCAATAGGCATACAGCGTGGCGCAAAAACGGCAATGGCTGCAATTTCTTCTCCTGCAGAAGATGAAGCCTATAGACTGGCTTACGAAAAAATAATAGAAACTCTAGCCGAAATGAGAGAAAAGGGAATATTTATTATCCCGGGTACTGATCTTGGTGGTTCATTTACTTATCACCGAGAACTAGAGCTCTATCAAGATATTGGTATGTCAGCTGCTGAAGTGTTGAAAATGGCGACTTATGATATGGCGGTTTATTTAGAGCAAGATAGCGAGCTAGGGTCACTCGAAGTGGGAAAATTAGCCGATTTCTTTTTGATCCCTGGAGACCCAACAGCAGATCTCAAAGCGATTAAAACTATTTCATTAGTGGTTAAAGATGGAACCTTCTATTTCCCGAGTGATATTTATTCAGAATTTGGCATTCGTCCATTTATTGACGGACCCGAAATCATTAATGCAAACTAATATAAAAACTTTTAAAGGATAACGATGATGCGCATTAACATAGAACGTCGATTGCGAATATTCGCAGCAATTTTATTGCCAGTCAGTTTACTTATAACCGCTTGTTCTGAGCCGGCCGTTGAATATCCTGAACCGGTTTCCAATGCAATAATTTACGAAGGCGCACGCTTGATTGTTGGTAATGGTGATGTGATTGAGAACGCCAGTTTTTCTGTAGAAGATGGTTTATTTGTAAGCGTCGGAGTAACTGCTGCAATGACATCTCCAGCAAGTGCTACTCGTATAGATTTAAGTGGCATGACCGTTATGCCGGCTCTTATTGATACCCATGTGCATTTGAGCACCACACGTGATGCACTTATCGAAGATTTACAACAACGTGTAAGCCAAGGCATCGTTGCAGCTCAAAGCCTAGGTTCAGATGGGCTAGGCACTCCTTTAGAAGTGCGTGATGAATTTATTCCATCTGCTGCACGTTACCTTTCTGCTGGGCGAGGCATTACTTCACCAGAACCAGGCAGGTCAGAAGTACCGCATTGGGTAACGACCACCGAAGAAGCCAGACAAGCAGTACGTGATGAGGTTGCGCGCGATGTAGACATAATAAAAATATGGGTTGATGACCGTGATGGCCAATATGAACGCTTAAGCCCAGAGTTGTATGCTGCAGTTATTGATGAGGCGCACCAAAACAACCTACAAGTCGCGGCGCATATTTTTAGACTAGAAGATGCCAAGGGTTTGTTAGAAGCAGGTATTGATGTCTTTGCCCATGGTGTTCGAGATCAGGATATAGATGATGAATTTGTTGCGATGATTCAAGCTAGACCAAACGTGGTGTTAATTCCCAACATGCCTTATAGAGGGGAGCCCACTGACCTTGGCTGGTTAAACAGCTCAATGGATGTAAACACCTTGTCTCAACTTCAGGCGGCTAACATTGTTCGACCCGAGGTGCAGGAGGCTTTTGGCATTCAGGCTAGGAACCTAGCAAGGCTCAGTGAAGCAGGCATGACCATAGCAATGGGAACGGATGGTAACTCGTACTGGGGACCACATATTGAGATGGAAGACATGGTCGTGTCTGGCATGTCTCCGGCTGAAGTCATCATTGCTGCTACCAAAAATTCAGCTGAATTATTAGGCTATGATGCATTAGGCACAGTGGAAGCCGGCAAGAGTGCAGACTTTATTGTGCTTGAAGCAAACCCGCTTGATAACATTACTAATACTCGCACTATAGTGGATGTCTATCTGCGTGGTGAAGTAGTTCCTCGATAAGTAACGCATCATGAGATTAACCGTTTGAAGTCAATGCAATGAAATGCCCTAAATGTCACTCCCCTATGGATGCTCACTCATTATAATTAAGTAATGGGGTCTTTTATTACCTCGCTCCGTAAAAAGCTTTAAACCCTCCGTACAGCTCCCACAAATCAATCTTGGATGACAATTCATAAGGTGAATGCATGCTGGCTATACCAATGCCGACATCAATGACATCCATGTTTTGCCCAGCAAACCAGGCCGCAATCGTGCCGCCACCATAACCTGAATCATATGAATGGGTTTGCCACTGCACATCTGCGTCATCAAAAACGCCGCGTATGTAGGCAAAAAATTCTGAATTGGCTTCACGTCCAGCACCATATTCTTTAACTACCAGTCCATAACCTAATCTTGACGTGAGCATTTGATTTTGTGGGCTTGGGAATATTGGGTTTAAGGCGGTAGTGGTGTCACTTACTAAGACCTGAGTTCGCGCATAAGTTCTTCTTAAATCCAGATCACTAAATGACCCAGTAGTAGCGGCGATTAACTCAGCAATAAGTGTATTGAACCATTCTGAATTTACACCCGTGTTCCATGAATTTGTTTCTTCATTATTTACCGCATACGCAAATACTGTTTGTTCAGGAGTGCCAACATCTGCAATCGCACGAAGACTGACATAAGCAGTTGATCGGTCATCTTGCCCATAAGCTGCTACTAAAGCACGATCCAGCCCAACATCTCGCGGGCGCGTAACAGGTATAATTTGTAGATCTGCTGAAAGTAAATCTTCAGATTCTATTCCATATTCATCGCTAAGAATTGCCATTAAACGATCTGAGGGCATTGCAAAATCAGAATTATCAGCAACTGGTAAAGACGCAATAATCGGCTCAAGCTCTTCTGTCGCAATCACATTACGCTGTGTCCTGCTGCGATAGTCATCATCCACATGAGGCGCCAAATCGGTAATCATTAATATGGGGTCGTCTTCGTTTAATCCGATTTCAACCCACACAGTTGAACCATCGGTTTTATCGACACGCCCTATAATGCCCAAGGGAATATTTACCCATTGATAATTTTTGATGCCGCCATGCACTTGAGTATCAATGGTGACAGCGCCATTTCTATCACGAATAGGAATAGTTTTAAATTCAATGCGTGGTGAATCTATATGCGTATTTACAATTCTTAAGCCATCTGTAATAGGCTTGTTGCCCATAATAAATAAAACCAGAGTTCGATCACGATTGATGGCATACCATCTTGAACCAGGGGGCATGGATGAATTATTAATGTCTGGCGTCCATTCTTGAAAGCCTTCGGATTCAGCATATTCTACGCCTTCTCTAACAAACCACATTTCACTGCGCGCTACAGCCATAAAATCTTTAAACTCTTCGCCAAAGTTCATGACTTGCGCTTGCTCTTGCTGGTCTATTTCTAACCATGCCGAGCTAAATTCTTGCGCGGGTGCTGACAAAGCAAAGCTGATAAAAAACGCGACTACAAAAAACTTATTAATATTGCTCATTGCTATCTCCTAAATTTATGAAGAAAAGAATATAGTATTTACCGCTTTGCATCTATTAGTGATTGTGTTGAGCCAGCGCCCAATCCACATGCTCTTTTACTAATGCTGAAGAATGATTGCTTTTACTTTGTAAGGCCGCAACTATTTCTGGACTACTCTTGGCATTTCCAAGTCCTACGGCCAGATTACGTAACCAACATTCATAACCTATACGTCTAATTGGTGAGCCTGCTGTTTTTTCTAGAAA
>Ga0055584_100004751_pt1 | contig 13284 bp, 12 predicted proteins | sample OSDHelmetaG_FD_58716 | JGI IMG/M metagenome (GOLD analysis project Ga0055584, IMG submission 58716) | Pelagic marine sediment microbial communities from the LTER site Helgoland, North Sea, for post-phytoplankton bloom and carbon turnover... | ecosystem: Environmental > Aquatic > Marine >... | reverse complement strand
TTTTTTTTCCATTCTCGACGGATCTGCTCACCGCTCTCGGCAAGCGGCGGGCGCTCACAGGGCGCCGGTATGAGTCGAGTCGCGCCTCGGTTGCAGGTCGCGTGGGCGCAGGGCCGGCAGGAGGCGATCGGTGCTCTCGAGAGCGGCAAGTTCTGCACTGTCGACCGCGCCGGTTTCAGCTTGCTCGACGAGTCGGTGGCACGCGGTGAGGTGCGAAAGGAAACGTTGGCTGGCGGGGAGGGCCTCGTCGGCGATTCCTGCCGCCAGATCCAGTTGTTGGGCGAGAAATAGTTCGCGGGCGGCCTGCATCAGCGCTCTCCGTGCGAGTCCGCGGTGGTGGGTGTCGGCGGCCAAACCCCGGGCCAGATGCTGCGCCGCGTGGTGGAGCTCGGGGTAAATCCAGTCGTTTCCGGGGTGGATCCAGTCGCTCAGCGTCCCGGTGGCCGATCGGGCTCCCGTTTCGGGATAGGCAATTTTTTCCTCTGGTCCCGGGGGCTGCGGTTCCGAGAGGGTGGCTGAGCGGATATCCGAGGCGGGACCAGCGGTCGCTCGAAGCAGGGCGGCGAGCCAATCGATACCTTCCAGCCAGGTCGTTCCGAGAATGGTCGCCGGAAGGGCGCAGCAGATGACGGGTTCGCGTGAGAGATGGCCGTGCTTGACGACCTCCGCCTGGAGCGCCTCGGCAAATTCGCGAGCCTGTTCGGACGCGACCCAGCGGGCGCGACCGCCGTCGTAGGGGGTGGTCCGTCCGGCTGCATTGAAAAACACCGGGGTTGCGGGGTAAGCGCTGGCGTTGTCCGCGATCCGCCCGGCGAGGGTCGAATTCAGTCCGTAGACGCGAAGGCCGGACGGGCACCGGACACTCAAGGGTGATGGATCGTCGGCGGCGCTCAAGGTCGCCTGTTCGACAAAAGTGTATTGGAGTCCCTCGGCAAGCAGAAGATCGTCGAGGCCTGGTGCGTAAGCTGTCTCGGGCAACCAGAAGCCCGAGGGCGTTGCGCTGAACAGGCGCTGGTACTCGATCACGCCATTGCGGACCTGTGCCTCGAGCGCACCGGGGGTGGCTGCAAGCAAGGGGAGGCAGGCTCGGGTTGCGCTTGTAGCCAGGAGTTCGAGATGTCCAGATCGCTGCAGACTGGCAAATCCGCCCGCGAGACGTCCCTGATAGACCTCACGCCATAGACGGGCCGCCTCCTCTATCCGGACCCGTCGGGCGGTCGGCGGGTCGGCGGCCAGTTGCTCGTCGAGGTATCGATCGTACGCGACCTGGTAGCCGGGTTCGCCGATCATTTGCAGTAGCGTCGGGGAGAAGCTGATTGTGAGGTGGTAGCGCACTTCCTGCCGCGCGAGTTCGTCAAGGCAACTCAATAGCGGCAGGTAGGTCTGAGTGATCTCGGCGAAAAAGTCCCGCAGCGGCGCTGTCGCCTCCGAGCGCGCCGACGAGACAAACGGCGTGTGTGCGTCGAGTACGAGTGCGATACTGCCGCGATCGAACCTCATGAGTTCTCGGAGGCCTTCTCGGTCCCGGCGGTGGCCGGGGCATTGCTCGCATGGATCTCGCAAGGTTCCGAGTCCGCGATCCAACTTCCGTCGACCTCGCGACCGAGTTCGATCCAGTGTTTGGACGCGCCCGGCGGCATTGCAAGGTAGACTGAGGTGGTGCCGTGAGGAAGCTCGATGCGTCGCGTCTCGGCTCCGGTGCTTGTGGAAAATTCGCGAAGTTGTCGAGGGTGCGTGCTCGAGGCTTCAGGCAGCCGGTGCCAGAGGAAAAACAGGTTGTTCCCGCAAGGTAGATGATGCAGCTGCCGACTGGTTGGCATTTCTGGCAGTGCGTCGCGGGAGAGGCCCGGCAAAGGCTTCATGCGTCTCACTCTGTTTCGGGCCGCCCGTGGCCCGGGTCGGTGCCGGGTGCTGTCGGTCGGTCCCGCGGCAAGGTTGGCGGTCGCGATCTCTTGCTCGGAGGACGCGGCGGAGCGTTGGTTGCTCGGTTCCAACGGGCTGGCGCGGAGGGAGCCGAGAGTGGCGAACGTGAAGTCGGAGAGTGCCTCGGCGAGGTTGATCAGCTGGTTCGAGACCAGCAGGAAGGGCTCCACGAGCGACCATGCGCCAGTCTCGTTCGGCTTCTCCTGTTTGTCTGGAGCAGACCCCACAATCACTGCGTACAGCACCAGCGCCGGCGGATCCAGCGAGGATTTATCGACTGAAATGGTGGGGTAAAAGGTTCTTGAGCGCGACCGCATGTTCATTTTGGTTTCGTTGTATGCGGTGCTCTTTCTGTTAGGGGACAGGTGGGCTTTTTGCGCCGGCGGGTTTATGAGCGAGCAGGAAAATGGTGGATCGGGCAGTCGTGGTGGGAACCCGCCTGCCGGGAATCCTGGGAGACCGGCCGGCGAGGCCAATGCGGCCGACAATCGGGGTCCCGGGTGGGGGCAGGGGAGTCGATTTGGCGCCAGACCACAGCCTGAAGTACCCTCGGACTCCAAGCCTGATCCCGGTAGCCCGGCGGTAGACAGGCAGGAGGCGCCCAAGCGGCGCCGCAAGAAGCCCGAACCCACCCATCCTCGGCACACGGTTCCCGTGGTTTCGGGGAAGGTGACCATCCACCGCGACAAACAGGGCACCGCCCATATCAATGCCAAGCAGGAACACGATGCATGGGCCGCGCTCGGGTTTTGTTGTGCACAGGACCGTCTCTGGCAAATCGACATCCTGCGACGAGTGGCCAACGGGCATGCCTCCGAGGTTCTGGGTGCCGACTGGCTTGAGCACGACAGTCTGGTGCGGACCGCAGGGGTTGGACGTCGGGCGGCGGCTGCCGCCCAGCGGATGCAGGGCGAGTCCCACGAGATGCTGACGGCCTATGCGGGTGGTGTGAATGCTGCCAGGGCACTGGGCCAACCGCCGGAAGCGACCGCTTTGGAGTATGAGATCGCGCCCTGGACGGTCGCCGATAGTTTGTCGTTGGAACTCTATGGGGCTTGGGCGCAGGCTTGCAGCCGATGGCCGACCAAGCTTCGCGGCCTCGCGGATCAGTCGCTCCCGACAGAGGAGGCCAATGCGGCGCTCTGGTCGCGGCTTGACCCGCGGGTGGCGCGCTGGGGGGGGGTCCTGCGGGTTCCCGAGATTCTCGGTGCACTCGGGTTTGTGACACCCACGACAGGGTCGCTGCAGCTCAGCGCGCAGATCAGCGGACCACCGGGCGCTCTGGGGCTTCCCTATGCGGCTCATCTGCGAGCGCCGGGGCTTACCGTGGCTGGCCTGACCATTCCGGGAACGCCGAACTTCTTTGCCGGGCGCAACCGATCGCTGGCCTGGGTGGCTTCCCCGATTGCCGTCGATGACGTCGACTTGGTGATGGAGGAACTCGACGGCATCGGGAACTTCCGGGGACGGAAGGGGCGGGAAAAGGCGGCACGCCGACAGGAGCTGATTCGTGTGCGTGACGGGGAGGACCGGCGAGTGGAGGTGATGGAAACCCGCCATGGTCCACTGCTTTCGCATCTTGCTTCGCAGTTCGAGGGCTCACCCGCCGATTCGCGGGTATCGCTCGCGGTTCGGTGGGGACTCAACTCTCTGGGGACCTCCATGGGCGGGTGGTTGGCGCTCGCGCGTGCTGATCACGTTGCGGACGCCGAGGCGGCAGGGCAACTTCTCTCGCGGGGACCGATCCCGATGGAGTTATTGGTGGCTTCCGCTGATGGCGAGGAGGCGCGTCTGTCAGTCGGGCAGGTTCCCATCCGGGATATGGCGAATGCCAGACCGGTTCGGGGCTGGAGCAACGAGAGCTTATGGAAGGGCGCCCGCGGGTTGGGCTCTGGTGCCGACGGTGTTCTGCCGGATGTGCCTACCGATGACAGCGGGGGCGTCTCGGTTTCGGCCGCTCGGGCGAGGTTGGAGCAGCTCCTTGCAGGCGAAACGCTTGATGGTCCCGCTGCCGCGTTGGTCTTGAGTGATGTTGCGGACAGTCAGGTGGGCGCTGTGGCCAAGGAGCTCGTACGTCATCTCGGCGTCGAGACGCGCGGTGGTCAGGTGCTGCAGGCCTGGAACGGTGCCACGGTACCGGAATCCGCCGCGGCGTCGTTCTTCTGGATCCTGATCCTCAAATTTCTTTCTCCGGCACTTTTTGCGGATGAGAATCCTCAGTTTGGACGGCACACCGGTGATCTGCTCGCTGAACTGGGCCGCGGAGCCGCATTGGCAGAGGCGAATCCTGAATTGATTCGCGAATCAGCGAGGCAGGCGGAAGACTTTCTTGAGCAAAGGCTCGGAGCCGATTGGGCCTGGGAGGGGATCTGCCAGGCCGATCGCTCGCATCTCCTGGCCGGTCATGAGCTCTTTGCGTCGGCAGGCTTGCCCGAACGCACCAGAATGGGGTCGCCCGGAGCGGTCTTTCGGGTTGGGTTTGCCAACAGTCAGGAGGGGATCCGGATTATCTCGGAACCGAATGCCCGGTTGATCTGTGACCTCGGGACCAATCATGTTGCGCTGGTGCTGGCCGGGGGCAGTTCCGGAGTTTTCACGTCCGTGCATTTCCTCGACCAGGCAGGCCCCTTTGACCAGGGACGCCTCACCAGCTTCCCCGTGGACGGTGATGTCGAGGGGGAGTTGTCCGAGTTGCTGCCCTAGGCAGGATACGCGGAATCTGAATGCTGCTCAGGCGAGAGCTTTTTCGATTGTGTGTTTGAGTTCTCCGCCGGCATGCATCTCTCGGACGATATCGCAGCCGCCCAGGAATTTGCCCGCGACGTAGACCTGCGGGATCGTGGGCCAGCGTGAGAATATCTTGATCCCCTCGCGGATCTCGGGGTCCTGAAGAACGTCCACCGTCTCGTAGGGAACCTCGAGGGCGTTGAAGACCTCGATGGTCGCGGCCGAGAAGCCGCACATCGGGAAAGAGGGTGAGCCCTTCATGAAAATGACGATCTTGTTTTCGTCAATGGTCGCCTGAATTTTTGCGTCGATGTCCGACATAGTGATGCATCCTCTGGGCCGAATCAGTCCGACTGGCCCGCTTGTTCTGGTGTTTTGGTGGAGAGCGAAAGAGCGTGAATCGTGCGTCCGTCGACATCGGCGCCGAGCGCTTCGTAGACCATTTGGTGCTGTTCGACAGGGCTTTTGTCGGCAAAGGCGGGTGAGATCACGCTGACCTCGAAGTGATCGCCCGTGCCCGTATAGTCGCGGACCTGAGCCGTCGCGTTTGGGATCGAGGCTTCGATCCGTTGCTGAATTTCTACAGGATCCATATTCCGAGTTTAGCACGGAAAGCGCCCGTGCGCAGGTCAGCCCCCGATATGATGCATTGCCCGATGACGGGGTTCCACGCCTCTCTCGAGTGCATGACCGGTAGGCTTGGCTCCGACTGCCTTGAGCAGAATCTCGCCGAGTTCTCTCCTCCCGGCCCCCGAGCGAAGTGCGGCGCGTACATCGAGTTCGTCGTCGTGAAGGAGGCATAGGTGAAAGCGTCCGTCGGCGGTCAGTCGCATGCGATTGCAGGTCCCGCAGTATGGGGCAGAGACCGGGCTGATAAAGCCGATGACGCCCTTGGCACCCACCGCCCGGTAGTTCACCGATTCGTCAGCCGGATTGAACCGAGGGAGAGGCTCCAACGTCCCAAGAGCTGCTTCGACCCGGCGCTGGGTATCTCGATTGGAGACGAAACGAGCCCGGGATACCTCGGCGCACTCCCCGCCGCCGAGTGGCATCAGTTCGATGAAGCGGACATGCCAGTCCTGGTCCCGCGTCAGGAGCGCCAACTCGCCAACCTCCTCGTCGTTCAATCCGCGTGTGACCACGCAATTGAGCTTGATTGGCGAGAAGCCCGCAGCAACGGCCGCGTCGATCCCCGCCCGAATCGTGCTTGCCTGCCCACGACGCATGATCTGGGGCAGGGTGTCCTCCCGCAGGCTGTCGACGTGAATGTTCACGCGGTTCAGTCCGGCGGCGCGCAGGGGCTCGGCCAGTGGCGGCAGCAGCATCCCGTTGGTCGTCATGGCGATATCGTGGATGCCTTCGACCCGAGCGCAGCGCTCGACGATCTCGACGAGATCCTGCCGCAGAGTAGGTTCGCCTCCGGTAAAACGGATCCGGCGGAATCCAACGGTCGCCGCGGCCTCTACGACAGCCTCGATCTCACCGCCATCGAGCAGATCCTGGCTGGCAGCGTACGGGACCTCGCCCAGAGGCATGCAGTAGACGCAGCGCAGGTTGCAGTGGTCGGTCAGGGAAATCCGGAGATAATCGATGTCCCGTTGGAAGCGATCGATGGGCATGAATACTGCCACGCTAATGGTGCCGGAAGCAGGTTTCCAGCCGGAGAATCCGAATTCTTCTCCAAATTTGTCTGAATGGACGGTTTCTCAGGAGGTGCGGTCGAGCAGTTCAAGTGTGACCTGCTCAAGGGCCGCCCGGTACGCGGATTCCGGAAGAGTGTCGAGGCATTCGAGCGCAGACTGAATCCGCTCCCGGGCCAGTGCGCGCACGCGGTCCAGAGTCCCTGAGTGACGCAGCGCGTAAATAGCTTCCTTGACCTCTTCCTCGCTTGGATTCGGCGAGGAAAATACGCTTGCTACCGAGGGGATCTCCGCAAGGGCCAGAACCGTCGGTAGTGCGGGGGCACCTTCGCGAAGATCGGAACCGACAGGCTTGCCGATCACCGATTCGGGACCGACGACGTCCAGGAGGTCATCGACCATCTGGAAGCCAATTCCGATTTCATCCCCGAATTTTGCAAGGGTATCCACATCCTGGTCCGACATTCCGGCAAAATGAGCTCCGATTCGGGATGCTTGACGGAACAAAGATGCGGTTTTGCAACGGGCAATCGTGATATACTCCTGCAGGCCGACGTCGAGATTACGACGATGGCGGTTCTGCAGCATCTCGCCTTCACAGAGCTGGACGCAGGCATCTGCAGCCCATCCTACGACTTGTGCGTCGAAGCGACCGGCCACGCTGAATGCCTTGGCGAAGAGGAAATCGCCCCCGACCAGAGTCGGGGTCAGCCCGAACTGCGCGTAAGGAGAAGGTTTCCCGCGGCGAATCGTGCCGGAGTCCAGAATGTCATCATGCAAAAGGGTGGCGGAGTGGATCAGTTCGATTGCCGCTCCGACATCGATGGTGTCTGCCGGGTCCTCCCCGCCAGCGGCTCGAAAGACCAGCAGGGCCAGAGCCGGACGGATTCTTTTGCCTCCGGCGCCGATCAGGGCCGAGCCCACACGGGTAAGGATGGCCTCGTCGGACCCCAGCAGCTCGACGATCCTGTCTTCGACGACCCGAAGCTCCTCGCCCACGAGTTCTGATGGCGAAGAATGGCGTCCGGGTTCCAGCTCGGTAGCGGAGGATATTGTCGCAGGTGTCATAGGTGTTACTCAATTCCGTCCGGGTTGGGAGAACCCGAAACGGGATGCTATATAACTAAAAGGTACCGCAGGGTATGAGCGACCACAAGATCGATGAAGCAGAAGTGCGAGCTTTGCTCGCTGAAGTGAAACCACGCGGGGCTCCTCGTGATATCCTCTCACTGGGGATGATCGAGTCTTTGGGCGTCTCCGGACACACGGTGACGTTATCACTTCGCTTGCCCGGGGGGCGATCCGCGGTGCCCGAAGAGCTCGAGCGAGCCATTCGAGAGGCGCTGAGCGGACTCGGCGCGGAGGTGGCCGTCTCGGTAGCCCAGAACGTCGAGTCTGCAAAGGAGACCTCCGGCACGGGCGGTTTGGATAATGTCGGCAAAATTCTGGCTGTGAGTTCGGCCAAGGGTGGCGTGGGCAAGTCGACGATCGCGACCAATTTGGCCTGCGCATTTGCGGCCGATGGGCTGCGCGTGGGCTTGCTCGATGCCGACGTTTATGGACCGAGTTTGCCCATCATGATGGGCCTTGACGAACGGCCCCGGGCTGCCGGTGGAAAGGAGTTCCACCCGGTCGAGAAGTTCGGGGTCCAGTGTATTTCGATGGGGTTCTTTCTCGATGATGATTCCCCGGTCATTTGGCGCGGTCCGATGGTTTCAGGATTGGTGCAGCAGTTTTTGGGAGACTGCGTCTGGGGCGAACTCGATATCCTCGTGATCGATCTGCCGCCCGGTACCGGTGACGCGCAGCTGACTCTGGCCCAACAGGTCCGTCTCGACGGAGCGGTGATTGTGACCACTCCGCAGGATGTCGCGATTCGTGACGTCGTGCGCGGGGTAGCGATGTTTCGGCAAGTGCAGGTGCCGCTGCTGGGCGTCGTTGAAAATATGAGTCACTTCGAATGTTCCGCCTGTGGCGAGCAGGATGCGATCTTCGGCGAGGGGGGTGGTGGCTCGGTTGCACAGGCCGCCGGCACAGCTCTCCTGGCGCAGATTCCTCTCGAGGAGGTCGTGCGTGAGCAGGGCGATGCGGGCAAACCAGTTGTGCTCGCTCAGCCCGAGTCGGGTGCAGGTCGCGAGTTGCTTGGTGCGGCCGCCAAATTGCGCACGGGCCTGGCGCTGGCGGAGGCACGCGGCGCTCCGTGAAAACATCCATGCAGATCGCATTCTCGGTAGCCGTTTCCGCTGCGGCTGTCTGGTATAGCGTTCAGGGTGTCAATTTCAGTCAGTTTCTGGAGGATTTCGCCAATGCGAGGCTTCCATGGCTCCTGCCGATGGCCATGGCCGCGGTTGCGGCGATGGTGCTTCGGGCATGGCGTTGGCGGGTGATCCTTCAGACCCTCGCGCCGCTGCAAAACACTCCCGTCCTTCATGCGACGAATATTGGATTTATGGGAAATATGGTCCTTCCCCTGCGATTCGGTGAGGTGCTGAAGCCATTGGTGGTGGCGCGCGCCGGTGAGGTCAATGGCCCCGCGGCACTGGCCTCCGTGGCGGTGGAGAGGATCTGCGATCTGCTGATGCTGGGGATCCTCGCCGTGGTGAGCCTCGGACTGGTGCCGGGCAATGATTTGCTTCGAGATCAGCTGCCAGCTCTCGCGGGTGTTGTCGGATTACTCGTCGTCGCTTTGGTGGTCTGCGTCAGATTCTCCGAGCCGGTGCAACATGTATCGGACTGGGTAAGCGACAAACTGCCCTCCTTGCTCGGGAATGCGCTGCGCGATGCCAGTCGGGGCGGATTGCGGGTTCTGTCGGGTTTGAGCGAGCTTCGATCGCTTCTGCTGGTCGGGGCCATCACGGCGGCTGTCTGGCTTGCGGCCGCCTCTGGATTTGTCGCCGGTGCTTTGGCTCTGAGCATCGAGGCGCCTTATTTCGCTCTGGGGATCGTGACTGCGGTGATTGTAGCTGTGGCCGTGTCGGTCCCCTCGGCACCCGGTTTTATCGGGGTCTTCTGGGCCGGATCCGAGATTGCTCTGGGCTTGTTCGGCGTGGACCGCTCCCTCGCTTTCAGCTTCGGGGTCCTGAATTGGCTGGTTCAAATGGTGGTGATCTGTGCTCTGGGCACCTGGTCGCTTGGCTCCTTGCAGCTTTCGCTGCGCACTTTGTGGCGCGACCCGCAGGCGGGCACGGACTAGCCGGATTTTCAGACGAAGGTTGGGGGATATGCTGAAGGGCAAGACAGTCATACTCGCTGTGGGTGGCGGCATTGCGGCCTATAAATCGGCCGAGTTGGTTCGGCGTCTTCTCGATGAAGGGGCTCGGGTGCGAGTGGTCATGACCCGAAGCGCCCAGCAATTCATTACTCGCTTGACCTTGCAGACTTTGTCGGGCGAGCCCGTCGCAACCGACCTCTTCGACCTTACTCAAGAGTCCGAAATCGGGCACATCGACCTTGCGGACTCGGCGGATGTCGTTTTGGTGGCCCCGGCGACCGCGAACATCCTTGGTAAACTCGCGCACGGAATCGCAGATGATTTGCTGACAACCGTGCTGCTGGCAACGCGGGCCCCAATTGTTCTGGTACCGGCCATGAATGTGAATATGTTCGAGAGTCCGGTTGTGCAGGAGAATTTGCAGACCTTGGGTGCGCGTGGGTTTCAGATTGTATCACCCGATGTGGGCTCGCTCGCCTGCGGGTATGAAGGAGCGGGTCGGCAACCAGACCCCCCGGTGCTTATCGAAGCGCTTCGCGGGGTGCTCTCTCGGCGCGACCTGGCCGGGCATCGAGTGCTGCTGACGGCGGGGCCGACCCGGGAGCCGTTGGATCCAGTCCGGTATCTGTCAAATCGATCCTCGGGCAAGATGGGCTACGCGCTGGCACGAGCCGCCCGCAGGCGAGGTGCCGAGGTCTGTCTGATTTCCGGGCCTACCGCATTGGAACCTCCTGCAGGGGTCGATTTTCATGCTGTGGATACGGCCGCCGAGATGGCTGCCAGTGTGCGGGCGCAGGTTGGGCAAGCCACGATTGTCATCGCGGCCGCCGCCGTGGCTGACTACACCCCCGCCACCGTGAATCGTGAGAAGGCGGCAAAGACTCAGGGGGACCATTCGCTGGATCTGGTCAACACCGAAGACATCGTGGCGCAAGCGGTTCCCCGGCGTCGTGGTCTCTTTGTGGCGGGGTTTGCCGCTGAAACCCACGATGTCGTGCTGCGGGCGGAGAAAAAACGCCAGCGGAAGAATCTCGACCTGATTATCGCCAACGACGTCGCTCGAGCTGACGCTGGCTTCGATGTCGATACCAACGTGGTGACCATGATCGACGCCTCCGGGTCCGTGGAACTTCCGGTATTAACCAAGGAAGAGGTCGCTGACCGGATTCTGGACCGAATCTGCGAACAATCGTCCCGATGAGGTGCGCGCTTTGCCTCGACTTTCGCGACAGAAGGAATAGTCTCAGGGTATGCAGGATAGTGTCCCCGAACTCGCCAAGGATCTCCTGACACACGTTGTCGCTCTGCGCGAGATGGGCGTCCTCGCGGTGGCGAAGGATCCGGGTGAACCGGTGGTGACCGCCCCCGCGACGGCCCCCGCGGCTCCGGCAGCGTCGGTCAGGGAACCCCTCGGGGAAATCCGGCACGATCTCGGTGCATGCGACCGCTGCCGGCTGGCAAGGGGGCGCGAGAATATCGTGTTTGGCAGCGGGAATCCCGACGCCCGGATTCTGTTCGTGGGCGAAGGGCCCGGCAAGGACGAAGACGAGTCAGGAGAACCTTTCGTGGGACGGGCCGGACAACTCCTTACCGATATCGTCGAGAAGGGGATGCGGCTTCCGCGGGCCGAAGTCTACATCTGTAACGTGGTGAAATGCCGTCCTCCGGGAAATCGGAATCCCGAGGAGGACGAAGTGGCCACTTGCGCTCCTTTTCTCGAACGCCAAGTGGCTTCCGTCGCACCTGAGGTAGTGGTGGCGCTTGGCAAGTTTGCCGCGCATACCCTGCTCGACAGCACTGTCCCGATCACACGTTTGCGGGGCCAATGGCATGAATACCGAGGGATTCCCGTAATGCCCACATTTCATCCGGCCCATCTTCTCCGGAACCCGGCCCTCAAACGCGAGGTCTGGACGGATATTCAGCAGGTGATGCGTCATCTCGGGCTCCCGGTGGGCACATGAAAGCTTCTCGATTCAGATCCTCTATCCGCACGGCTCTGGGGGTTGTGCTCGGGGTTTTGCTTTGGGCACCGATATCGCTGGCGAAGACGCCCGTGGTTCACGTTCTGTCGATTGACGGACCGATCCAGCCGGCGAGCGCCGAGTATCTTCTTGGCGGGATGGAGGACGCGGCCACAGGTGGCGCGGCCGCTGTTCTGGTGATCCTGGATACGCCCGGGGGCCTGCTGCAGTCCACACGAGAGATGGTTCAGGCGCTGTTGGACCCGCCTGTGCCAGTGATTTTCCTGGTCGGTCCGAGCGGAGCAGAGGCCACCTCGGCCGGTGCCTTTTTGGTCATGGCGGCAAATATCGCGGCGATGGCCCCCGGCACCAGTATCGGCGCGAGCACGCCCGTGAGTGCCGGGGGCGGCGCCGATATGGAAGGCGCCATGGGCGAAAAGGTCATGAACTCGACCGTTTCTTTTGCGAAATCGATAGCGGAACAGCGCGGCCGCAATATGGAGTGGGCCGAGAGCGCGGTGCGAGACGCCGTTTCGGTAACAGACAGCGAAGCTTTGGAATTGGGCATTATCGATACGATTGCGGCAAACCGGGTCGAGCTCTTGGAGAAGATTGACGGGCAAACCGTATCGATCGATGGCGAGAGGCGCGTCTTGCATTTGGCTGGTGCGGAGTTCGTGACGATCGAGCCGACTTTGCGCCAGGAAATTGTTGGTTTCTTCGCGGATCCGACCATTGCCTATTTTCTCCTCCTCGCGGGTGTCTTGGGGCTCTATCTGGAGATCAGTAATCCCGGAGGCTTGGTGCCTGGCGTGATCGGGGCGATCTGCTTGTTTATCGCGGCGGCTTCATTCCAGATTTTACCAATTAATATGAGCGGGCTGGGCTTGCTCTTTCTCGGGATGGGACTCCTCGTCGCGGAGTTGTTTGTGCCGAGCTTCGGGATCCTCGGTCTGGGGGGCTTTATCGCCTTCGTGCTGGGATCTTTGTATTTGTTTGAAGCTCCCGGTGGCGTGTTTGCGGTGGACCGCGGGGTCATTGGTGGGGCCGCTACCGCTGTGGCGACAATCATGCTGGTGATGGCGACTCTGGTCGTCGGATCCTATCGCAAAAAGCCGATCACCGGTGCGGGCAGTCTGGTCGGGGAAATCTGCACGGTGCGGGATGTGCAGGGTGACTCTGGTCACGTATTTCTTCACGGGGAAATCTGGGCAGCAAGCTGGTCAGGACCGATGGCCGTGGGCGACAAGGTTCAGGTCAAGAATGTGGATGGATTGTCGGTCGGGGTAGCCCGTGCCGGCGGGGATAAGGAGCGGATATGAGTTTTGTGTCGATTTTGGTTTTCGTGCTGCTGGTCGTCGTGGCCAGTTCCATCAAGATTACCCAGGAGTACGAGCGTGCCGTCATCTTCCGTTTGGGGCGCGCGGTGGGCGTTCGCGGGCCAGGGCTCGTGTTGATTGTGCCTTTCATCGAAAAAGCTCGCCGAGTGGATCTGCGAACGATCACGATGGATATTCCCGCCCAGGAGGTGATCACCCGTGACAACGTCTCGGTAAAAGTCAGTGCGGTCCTCTACTTTCGCGTGGTGAATCCGATGCCCGCGATTATCGCCATCGAGAATTATATCTACGGTTCCAACATGATCGCACAGACGACCTTGCGCAGTGTCTGCGGGCAGGTGGAACTCGATGAACTGCTCGCCGAAAGGGAGAAGGTCAACGATCAGATACAGGAGATCGTCGATCAGCAGACAGAGCCGTGGGGCGTGAAGGTCTCGAGCGTGGAGATCAAGGATATCGACCTGCCTCAGGATATGCAG